>Ga0302164_10000078_pt1 | contig 43921 bp, 32 predicted proteins | sample I_Fen_E3_1_FD_193500 | JGI IMG/M metagenome (GOLD analysis project Ga0302164, IMG submission 193500) | Peat permafrost microbial communities from Stordalen Mire near Abisko, Sweden - I_Fen_E3_1 | ecosystem: Environmental > Terrestrial > Soil > Wetlands > Permafrost | place: Sweden: Abisko...
CTTCGGAGGAGCAGTGGGTAATGGTCCATTTTGTTGGATTCAATGCTTTGAATGAATGTGAAAAAGTGATGATGACAAGGTTTAAAAAAGCCGGCAAAGCCAGGTTCTACTGGGACTATGATAACTCCTATATTAAAGAAGGGAAGTTGAATTCAGCTGGTTTTTTCATGAGGGATAACCTTAAAATATTCGGCAACGATATGCCATCGGGATGGAGTTTTGATACAATGCTTTCAAAAAAGGTCCCTGTTGTGAGCCGCCGGGTAATCGATACTTCTTCCGATGTTGCCCAGGTTAAGCTTATTTCTCAGTTGCTGGAAGGAATACCTGGTATCACAGAAGCAAATGCTCATCACACCGTTGTTGTCCTGGCGGATGAAAATCTTCTGATGCCCGTTTTGACCAGTCTCCCCGAAAATATGGGAGATATCAATATAACGATGGGACATCCCCTTAAGCAGACACTGGTTTATACTCTGGTAAAACACCTGATGGATCTTCAGAGAAATGCCACTACTGCAGATGGAGTAGTCCGTTTCGGTTATAAAGATGTGATAAGCATACTTAAACACTCTTTACTTTCAGGTTTATTAAGCGAATCAGATAATGAATCAGTTAATGAAATAGTAAAAACTAATCTGACCAGGGTTCCTTCAGAGCGTTTTATAAAATCAGAATCACTTTCACAGATATTCAAAAAAGCATTGACCCCTGCTGAACTCTCGGATTATTTTAAAGATATTCTGTCACTAATCGCTTTAACCAATGAAAGAAAGGGTGATAAATCAACAAAGAACAAAGTACAGGACAATATCAGGAATGAGTTTATATACAGGGTGGTTTTATCGATAAACAGGCTTGAAACAATCGTTAATAGTCCGGATGTACCTTTTACGACAGATACATACATAAGAATTCTTGACAGAATGTTAAGGATGCAATCAGTTCCTTTTTCAGGGGAACCATTAACCGGCATTCAGATAATGGGTATCCTTGAAACACGGGCTCTCGATTTTAAAAATCTGATCATTCTCTCGGTCAATGAAGGAATTCTGCCTGCTATTTCTGCCGGTTCGTCTTTTATCCCTTTCAGTTTGCGTGAAGCTTTTAGTCTTCCTTCAATTAATCATCAGGAATCCATTTATGCTTACCATTTCTACAGGCTTATGCAAAGAGCTGAAAATGTTACATTTATATATAATTCCAACTCTGAAGGTTTAATGAGTGGCGAAATGAGCCGTTTTTTGATTCAGATGAAGTATGATGAGGTATTGAAACCCGATTTTCTCGATCTTAAATTCGAGATAAAAACACCTCTTGCACCCGGAGAAAAAATCGAAAGGAACATGGAACACTCAGAACAATTATTCTCTCTTTTCCTTGATAAAAACAGTGGAAGATCACTTTCCCCTTCTGCAATTAATACATGGCTGAATTGCAGGATGAAGTTCTTTTTTCGTTATATAAACCGTCTTAAAGAGCCTGAAATTATCTCTGCTGATATTGACCCGGCGATGCTCGGTAATATTTTGCATAAGATAATGAGGAATCTCTATGAGGCTTATATTGGTAAGGTTTTGAAAGGTGAAATACTACAGGGAATGATAAGAGACAAGCAGTTCCTTTCAAAATTCGTAAATGAAGCTGTAAATGAAGAGTTTAAGGCAGGGCGGGATGATTCTGTAAGTGGCAATGAGCTTATAGTAAGAGATGTATTAATGGCTTACGTGATCAGAATACTGAATACAGACAAAGCAATTACGCCTTTCACTATTCTAGATCTTGAGAATAAACTTGAATTTGGTTTGCCTTTTATCAGGAATGGATCTCAGATTGTAATTCAAACAGGAGGCACGATTGACCGGATTGACTCAGCCGGAGGAGTTACACGGATTGTCGATTACAAAACCGGAACTGTTTCCGAATCTGTCAATTCTGTAAATGATTTATTTATCGACGACCGAAAGAAAGATGCTGATGCATGGTTGCAGACTCTTCTCTATTGCGAGGCATATCTTGCAGCAAATCCTGGCAGGCTTGTCAGGCCATCAGTCTATAAAATTAGAAAACTGACCGGTGCAGGACAGACTGATAAACTAAGATTGAAGACCGGGAGCAGAACCGACATCCCGCTTGAAAATTACATGGAAGTCAGAGATGAATTTCTCTCTGGTCTGAAAGAATTGATAAGTATTATTTTCAGCGATGTAGAACCGTTTGTAAAGACTACTGACGTGAGGGGGAAATGTTCATATTGCCCTTACAGAACATTGTGTATGAGATAAGGTGCAGTAAAAACAGTGTAAGTATAACCTGTAAGGTAATTACAGAAGTGAAATTATTTTCCTAAATTGGCTAAACATATTTAAAAGAGGAAAAATGGTTACCGGTTATTCTAATTATCAGGTTGAATTCAGAAATGTTAAATTCATTGCTGACGATGGCAGGACATGTCCCAGGACTGCAATGGTAACTTTTCATAATGAAGAAGGTGAAGAGGTTGATTCAGAATTATTTGGTGCCATTGACATTAATCAGATCTATACCATAATTAAGGAAGGGAAGGATCTGATTCTTGATAATTTTTATATTCATGCATTTTCCATTTCTTCCTATAGACGTATCAATGGAATTGAAAAGAAGGAACTGGTTCCGATAAAAGGATTTTCCGCAAAGAATGCATTTTTTGAAGCAAAAGGATGCACTGACTTTACATATGCTTCTTTTTCCCAGGAAGAAGTAAGCTTCGATGGAAGTCATTTTGCCAGGGGCAAGGTTCTCTTTAATGGTTCAGTGTTTGGCGATGGAAATGTTATCCTGTCAAATACCTTATTCAGGAATGGGAACATTGAGTTTACAGGATGTGTTTTTGGCGATGGTGATTTTATGTTCAAGAATGCAATAATTAAAGATGGCATTAAAGATTTCCAGGACATCCAGTTTGGAAACGGAGAGGTGAGTTTTGCCAATACCGAGTTTAACAGCGGGGAGTTGCTTTTTATAAACACGCATTTCAATAACGGACGTTTTAATTTTAAAGTTACCAGAATTACTGGCGGGAAGATTGATTTTCATTATTCCGTATTCGGAGATTGTGAAATAATTTTCGAAAGAACAGAATTTGGTAACAGCAGGGTAGATTTTCGAACCGTGAACTTTGGCTCGGGAAGAATAAATTTTAACCGTTCTCTTTTTGGAAACGGAGAGGTCAATTTTGAAGGTGCTTCATGTAAAGCAGGGAAGATCCATTTTAAAAAAGCTGAGATGGGATTCGGTCCCAAAAACTTCAATCTAATGGAAATGGAAGATACAGATATCAGCTTTGAAAGAACCGAATTTGGAGATGGGGATGTGAGTTTTTATGAATCAAAGGTTCATTCTATTTCACTTAAATCGTGTCACCTCGATCATTACGTCGATCTTCGCCTTGCCAGTGCAGAGTTGCTTGATATTTCCGATACAATCGTCCGTGATATTATAGACCTTGAACCTTATGATTTCCCGGTTAAAATTAATACACTGGATATGTCGGGAATGAGACTCCTTGGAAAGTTATATGTCGATTGGAGGCATAATAAATGCAATGTCGCCATTCAGAACCAGGAAGGTACCACATTAAGGCAAAAAGCCGAACAATTCAGAATCCTGAAAGAAAACTTCAGTGGAACAGGCAAGTATGAGGATGAAGATGAAGCATATATAATGTTCAAACGTTTTGAGGCAAAGTCGTGGCTTACAGAGCAGCAGGAAAAGGGAGGCATTGCTAAGATAGCAAGTCATATTCCAAACAGTTTTCAGTGGCTGGTTTTTGATAAAATCGGACTCTATGCAACCTCTCCGGGACGTGTGCTCTTAAGCGTTATTGTCTTTTGGTTTTTCTTTGGATCCCTTTATTTCATTGTTGATCTGACCGGTCTTGGTAAAACAGTATCTGCCGTTGGTAATCCCGACAAGTTATCAACTCTTCTTCAGTCATTTTACCATAGCGCAATAACCTTTTTCACAATCGGTTACGGGGATGTTTACCCTGTGGGACTGAGCAGGGTAATCTCAGGATTGGAAGGATTTATGGGGGTGTTTATGATGTCTTACTTCACAGTTGCTTTTGTTCGCAAGGTGCTCAGGTAAACTCATTTTTCCGTTTCATGCTGTAGTGCGGCCATTTTAATAGCAGTAATAGCTGCTTCATCACCTTTATTTCCATGTTTTCCACCGGCCCTGTCAATTGCCTGTTGCTGGTTCAGTGTTGTCAGTACACCAAAAATAAAAGGTAAGTTATATTCCATATTGAGCTGTGTTATTCCCTGGGTAACTCCCTGGCAGATATAGGCAAAATGAGGTGTTTCCCCCTGGATAACACATCCCAGGCAGATAACTGCATCAAGGTCGTCATATTCTGCAAGGAATTGGGCTCCAAGAGTGAGTTCAAAACTACCAGGTACATGTTTGATCACAATATTTTTATCTGTTGCTCCGTGTTTCTTCAGTGTTTTAACTGCACCGTCAAGCAGAGACCATGTCACCTCCATGTTCCAATCCGAAACTACTATTCCAAATCGCATCTCACTGGCGTCAGGAACGAGTTTAGGATCATAAACTGATAAATTTGTCGTGCTCATAGTAATGTTTTCTAAAATTAAAAACGCATCTGCCCCAGAAAAAAAAGAGCCGGATGCGTTATCCTGTAAATGAGAGAGTTCCTTCAGAAAGCTACTTGATAAGTAGTTTCACCCTTGCAATATATTTTTCAATTGTTGTGCCTTCAGTGCTCTCAGGATACTGGGTCTCAATTCTTTCGTAAAGTTTTAAAGCTTCCGGAAACTTGCCTGCTAACTCATATAATTCACCTGCCTTCATAAGGAACAAAGGTGAATTAAAAGAATTCCTGGCATAATCTGCTGCCTCAATGTACTTTGAGGCACCTTTTTCAAGATTGCCTAATTCAACATATGCGTCTCCGGTTGCCCCTATAGCCAGAGATCCAATAACCTTATCCTTCTTTGTATACTTGTTAAGAAATTCTATCGCATTATTATAATCACCGAGATGCAGATAGCAGATTCCTGCGCTGTATCGGGCAAGATTACCGGAATTGGTACGTTTATAATTCTTAGCTATGTCAAGAAAACCAAGATAGTTACCGTCTCCATTCAGAGCTAGTTTTAATGAATCTAATTCAAGATATCTTTCAGCCTGGAACATCTGAGACTGTGCTTCATCATTTCTTTTTCCGAGATAGAGTTTACTCAGCCAGCCAAGTCCAACCACTATAACTATTACTACTAATCCGATCAATAGGGTTTTATAATTCTCTTCAAGATATTGCTCAGTTCTGGTAAGTGTCTCCTCAACACTGGAGATAGTCGATGGATTTACATCCTTTTTATTTTTTGCCATACCGATCTTAAATATTTAACTTCTGAAATTACCACCGCAAAAGTAATTTTTTTCATCATATTTTAAAACATTTAATTTAATGAATATCCAAAGAGTTGCAAAATATTTATTATCAGACTGATTATCAGTACTTAAGAACTTACACAACATAAAACAGAAGTTTCACAGAGGTACACACAGGTACAAAGAGATAAGCATTTTTGTTTAATTTTTGCATTTTACTATTATAGCTTAGCATTTTTTTGTGTTTTTCTCTGTGAAACTCCGTGCTTCTCTGTGTCTCTCTGTGACAGTTCTTATTTTTCTTGTTACTTTTGTCTTTTAACTTTTATTCACGCTTTGCGGGATTTGCCTTCGGACTTCGGCCGACATAGTCGACTACGTCCGACGAAGTCGGCGAGCTTCGCTTCGGTTCGTTACTTAGTTACTCAACTTTTGTTTTTACTGCGATATGTATCTTAGAAAACTTGCCCTGACAAATTTTAAAAACTATGAGTTGAGTGAGCTTGAGTTTTCGCCCAAGATAAACTGTTTCGTAGGCAATAATGGTGTAGGGAAGACTAATATCCTCGATGCCATTCATTATCTGTCACTTACCAAAAGTTTTTTTAACAGTATTGATAGTATAAGCATAAGACATGGTGAAGACTATTTCATAATTCAGGGAACATTTGTCAGGGATAGCAAAGAAGATCAGATTTATTGTGCTTTTCAAAAACAAAAACAGAAATTATTAAAAAGAAACGGGAAGGAATATCAGAAACTATCTGATCATGTAGGAAGATACCCGGTTGTGATGATATCTCCGGCTGACAGTGCCCTTATTACTGAGGGAAGTGAGGACCGACGAAAGTTCATGAACAAAATAATAAGTCAGTATAGTGCCGAATACCTCGATTGCGTTCTCAGGTATAGCAAGGCTCTGCAGCAGAGAAATAAACTGCTTAAGGATATCAATGCCTCAGGAAAAGTCGACAATGATATTCTTTCAGTATGGGATGCTCAACTTGTGAAATATGGCAACTATGTCTACACTGAAAGAGATATCCTGGTCAATGAGCTTATCCCGGTTTTTCAGGAGTATTATTCCCTTATATCTTCCGGCAAAGAGTCAGTCCGACTTAAGTACAGGTCGCATCTTTCCGAAGGAAGTTTCACTGAAGCTCTTGTAAATTCCATAAACAAAGACAGGTATCTTGAGTACACAACTGTCGGAATTCACAAAGACGATCTCCTCCTGGAGATGAATGATTTTTCGGTGAAGTTGCTTGGTTCCCAGGGACAACAGAAATCTTATCTGGTGGCTCTCAAGCTTGCAAAATTCGATTATATTAAAAGGAAAGCCGGATTTTCACCTATTTTGCTTCTTGATGACATTTTCGATAAATTTGATGCCGAAAGAGTTGAGCAAATCATAAAACTGGTTGGTAATCAAAGATTCGGACAGATTTTTATTACTGATACGCACCAGAATCGGCTGCAGGACATTTTGACTTCACATAAGACAGATTATAAGCTTTTCAGGATTGCAGAAAATGGAATTGCGGAAGTAACTCAGAATGGCAAATCAACTAAATGAGACGAAGTAAAACCATATCATTGGCTGAAGCCCTGAATGATTACATTAAGGAAATGAATCTTGGTTCAAAACTAAGCGAGGTAGCCGTTATCAACTCGTGGGAAGAAATTGTCGGAAAAGCAATCAGTTCGCGTACAACAAAGATCTTCATTAAGAATAGTGTTTTACATGTTCATTTGAATTCATCGGTGGTGAGGAATGAATTGTTTATGCTCAGGGAAGCTATAAGAGAGAAGTTAAATCAAAAAGCCGGCAGCGAAGTTATTAAGGATATTGTTTTGCGATAAAGTTATATTTTGAAATATTATGAATTTGCACCCTTTAATTTTTTTGTTTCCCGCAGAACCCGCAGATTTGAAAAGAGATAAATTAGGATATAATTTTCAAACTATTCAACCCTTTAACTATCAAACCTTCAACTCTTCAATAAACTACAAAATATTATAGTTTGTTCCTTTGATCTGAATCGACTTTTTCAGGTTTTTATGTGAAATGAAGTGAAATTGATGACCTCCAGAGGAAAATAAGACCTCTTTATTTTTGATCTCGATCGTAACAGTTGCTGTTTTATCCTTATGAAGAAGAAAATCAGCAAGTAAAAATGCTTTTTCGATTCCGTCACCTCGTCTGAAATTCCAAACTTCATCGGGCAATGCCAGCCTGTTCCCGGCATATATTGATTCAACGGGCAGCTCTTTTAACAAGGAGTAAACATCATAATTGTTTTTTTCGTTAAGATCTGTGAAAGAGACAGGATTCCTCTCAATTGCTGCCTTAATGAATGGAATCCAGTCAATTTTATCCATATCCCTGTATACATAAAGGGCAAGTTGAGCTGTTTCTGAATTTTCCTTTTGTTCTGTAATAAGATTAATTATCTCTTCACGGTTATGCCGGGTTGTAATATCAAGTTTGTCAGTTACTGTGAAGTTCTTTTCAATGTCGGGAATCTTAGGATCAATGAAGATAAAATCATTCAACTCTTTAAACATCTCCTGTATGATTTCTTCATATTCGGTTCCTGTTTTCTTAATGAATTCACTTTCAATTTCTCTCAGACTTTTACCGGAGTGTTTATCAAGAATTGCCTCAATGTCGTTCAGCATTATTTTCCATTGAATAGGGCTCAGGTGAAAATCATCTCCCTCAATTTCTTTTACAAGGGAACCCCGTGTCTCAGAGGAAACATTGAATCTGCTTGAATGCTCATATTCAAACATCTTTTCGAGCGATATGTATCTTATAGTACCTGAACAGTCACATCTGTACTGGAACAGCGTTTTATATTTCGATTTAAAACGAAGAAAATTAATAAAAATGAGGCTTGTCAATTCGGTTACGAGAAACTCCTTTAGCCTTTCTGAAAAAAGGTCATATTCATACGAGTCAATTGTAGCCTCTTTATACAAAGTATGTATATAACCTGAGATATGTGAAACTATTGTTACCTTTTCATTCTCCATGGCTCTTCTTGCTTTCTCCGATAATGAGGTCCCGTTGTACCACATGTTTTTTGTTACAATCCTGCGGTTATTGGTTATCAGACCGTCTTTTTCAATGATGAAATTCTGCGAGTGAAGCGGAGTGGCTATCAGAAAGATCTTTTCAAGCGGTATTCTTCCAACCACAAACATTGCTGCAGCATAAAGCGCAGACAATGAGACACATTCACCAGCCCCTGTTTTGAAATTTTCTTTGTATTTGAAAGCTCCCATAGCCTCAATTGTCTCGGTCTTCCAGTATGGTATTATATCAGAATCATATTTGTCGAGACCAAAATGTTTCCGAATGTCAATATCAAAATAGTATTTGTCTCCTTCATATCCAAATAGGGCATTGGACTGTTTAAGCAAATCCATATCGAAAAAATCGCTAAATCTTCCGATTTCAGCACTTTTCGAGGTAAGACCCCAGGTTGAGAGATCAAGATTGAAAACGTAGTTCTGAATGATGTACTGTTTTATCCGGTTGGCTTTAACGGTGAAGCTTCTTTTCTCAATATCCTTAAACCATGTGTCATCCCTCCATCTCCATAATTCCGGGGACATTATATCTGCAAGAATCAGGGGATAGAAAAGTTCAGGGAAAATAAAAATCTCCATGTCGGAGAGTGTGAAAGCCGAGGAATACTTTTCCAGAATCTTTTTATCAGAAAAGTCTTTTGAAAAGGATGAATCCATATAATGTTTTAATAATCTACAAATCTAATAACACAAAACTGGATATAAAGTTTTAGGCTTGGAAAAAATGAATAATTATTTGACCCGAAGCACACCTCTGTCGCTTCGCGACAATTCCCCCAAGGGGGAGTTAATACTCATTCATTTACTGAATTAACCCACCTTTAGGGTGGCAGGAAGGCAAAAAGATGGAGGTACAATCACTACTGGTAATAATACGATTACCAGAACCTCTCTACACCGGAGAAAAAGAAATTGGCTTCACTTACAGCGTTTTCAACACTATCAGATCCATGGACTGCATTCATTTGAACTGATACTGCAAAAATCCTTCTTATTGTTCCTGGTTCTGCTTTTGCCGGATCTGTGGCTCCTATAAGTTTTCTGAACTGATCAACGGCATTTTCGTGTCTTAGAATCATCACTACAACGGGCCCTGATGTCATAAACTCTATTAAACCGTCAAAAAATGGTTTACCTTTGTGGACAGAATAAAATGATTCAGCCTGTGCAAGAGTAAGTTTAACCATCCGCATAGCTGAAATTTCAAATCCGCCCTCATTTATCATAGCCAGAATTGGTCCGGTTTTGCCTGTCCTTACCGCATTTGGTTTAATTATCGAAAAAGTAAAATCATTGTGCATTTGGAGATTTTTTGATTTTTAACTATAGAATCGGTCTTAAGGAATATTTTTTATCTTTAGCCATTTGAATAAACGCTGGTAATTGTGATTGATTTATCCAAATATACAAAAGAATTATCGAAACTTTTCTCCTCTGCTGAGAATATCTTAATTATGTGCCATATCAATCCTGATGGCGATTCGGTAGGTGCGCAACTAGCTTTATATCATTATTTTAAAGCCAATGGTAAAAACGTTTCGTTGTTGGCTCCCAACAATCTTCAGGAGTTTTTAAAGTGGATGGATGGTGCCGGGCAGATAGAGGTTTTTATTAAAGACAGGAAAAAAGGCAGGATGATGATTGAAGGTGCTGATCTTATTATCATGCTTGATTTTAATCAATCCGGCAGATTGGGTGAAGCTGAAGATTATGTAGTTGCATCCAAAGCAAAAAAAGTGGTTATTGATCATCATCTTAATCCTGAAAATTTTGCTGATCTTATAATATCCGATCCTACCAAATGCTCCACGTCGGAACTTATCCATGAAGTGATCTGTGAAATCAATGGAGCAAAATTTATGAACAGGTCTTATGCTGAAGCTCTGTATGTAGGAATTATTACTGATACGGGAAATTTTGAGCATGGATCATATTCTTCAAGAACATTCAGGATTGTTGCAGATCTTCTTGATACAGGTATTGAGAAGGAAAAGATTATCAATCTGATATACAATAATTTCTCGAGTGACAGGATCAGATTGCAGGGATTTGCTCTTAACCAGAGAATGGTGGTTATGCCTGAGTATAAAACAGCATATATCTACCTTTCAAAAAATGATTTGAAAGAATATAACCATGTAAAAGGTGATACAGAAGGATTTGTAAACATGCCGCTATCGATTAAAGGGATCAATTTTTCTGCTTTGTTTATTGAAAAAGACAATTTTATCAAGCTATCGTTCCGGTCTAAAGGGCAATTTCCTTCAAATGAATTTGCTTCACTTTATTTTTCAGGAGGGGGCCATCTGAATGCTTCGGGAGGTGAATTTTCAGATACTCTGGACAATACCATAACCTATTTCATTAAAGTTCTAAAAGAGAATGTCTGGAGATTTTAAGAATTGGTGTAATTGCCGGGTGAACAGGAATCTTATAATCTTGTTTCTTATAATTTCTCTTATTTCGTGCAAGGAGAAAAATGTGAATAACTTTGCTAATTCTAAGCCGGGAAAGAATGAAATGGCTGATCTTAACAAGTATCTTGTTCAGAAAGACAAGGAAAGGATTAAGAACTATATTGAGCGGAAGAATCTCAATATGAATGAATCTCCCACCGGTCTCTGGTATCAGATAATAAAAGAAGGTAATGGGAAAGCCTTTGCCGAGAACGATAAAGTATTAATGGATTATGACTGTACACTCCTGGATGGAACTAAATGTTACTCATCCAAAGAACTTGGTCCAAAGGAAGTTACTATCGGGAGAAGTGAAATAGAACCGGGTCTGAATGAAGGTCTTCTGTTATTGAAACCAGGAGCGGAAGCTATCTTCATCATACCCCCGTTTTTGGCATATGGGCTTATTGGTGACAGAAAAATGATTCCCTCAAGAGCAGTAATTGTTTATTATGTTAATATCTTGCAGGCCAAATAATAATTAGCTTGAGCGTGCGTTTAAGATTCATTGAAATTATTAAAACTGATTATATGATTAAAAAGTATTATCCTTCAATTCTCTTGTTTTTTGCCACTGTTTTGCTATTATCACTTGGATCATGCGATCCGGCGAAAAAATATGAAAAAGCTGAAACTGAAGCAATAGCGAATTATCTTAATAGCCATGTAGCCGATACTTTTATTAAGGAACAAAGTGGTTTGTATTATCGTGATGTACTCGTGGGAACAGGTAGCACACCCATTGCACACGACACCGTTGATATTGTCTATACGGGAAAGTTTCTGGATGGATCTCAATTTACTACAAATGTAGGTGGAGCCGACCTGGTTTTCCCTGTGGCTGAAGGACTTGCCATCGCCGGAATTGATGAAGGTATTACCTATATGAAAGTAGGTGGTAAAGCTACGTTCCTGATACCATCAGCTCTTGGATATGGTCCTACCGGATATGGCATAATCTCAGGGTATACTCCTCTGTTGTATGATATTCAACTTGTTAAAGTAATACCAGGCCCCGGAAAATAAGGTCACTGCATTACAAAAACCACAAGTTTGTCATTTAATAGTGGAAGATCCTTCTTCCATTCCGAGATTTTCATTGTCCTGATTGATTCAGTCGGAAGAGTAATATCAGCTGCAATGCAGAGCAATGTTTCATTATGGCAGATTGAAACAAGCGACTCAAACATCTTCTGGTTCCGGTAAGGTGTTTCCATGAAGATCTGGGCAAAGCCTTCTCCGGCCTTTTTTTCAAGCTCTCTGAGTTTTGAGTTTCTTTCGGCAGGCTTAATAGGCAGATAACCGTTAAATGAGAAATTCTGTCCGTTAAGTCCCGAAGAGATAAGAGCCAGGATTATTGAGGAGGGACCAGATAGCGGGATAACTGTGAATCTCTTCTGATGTGCCAGGGCGATTATTCTTGCACCTGGATCTGCAATACCAGGAAGTCCGGCTTCACTTAAAACGCCCATATCCCATCCTTTCAACACCGGTCCAAGATAATGTGCAATATCTGATTCACCCGTGTGTTCATTTAACTCGTAGAATACCGAATCATTTATTGGAAACTCTTTGTCTATAAGCCTCAAAAACCTTCTGGCACTTCTTATGTCTTCAACAATGAAGTATCGCAGATGTCTGGTAAGACTAATGACTTTTTCGGGGATCACTTGAAGAAAATCATCTCCTCCTAAAGTCACAGGTATAAGGTAAATCCTGCCGTTCACATTTATGAATTTATTCATCCAAATATAGCAAATATCCCGGTTGAACATGTTATTAGGAAAAATGCAAAACATGTTGTCTATTACTGATTTTTAATATAGGTTTGTCAGGAAATATTTTTAGTGTGAAAATAACATTCCTAGGAACAGGTACATCACAGGGTGTTCCGGTAATAGCCTGTGATTGTAATACTTGCCTCTCTTCAGATCTGCACGATAAAAGACTCAGGACTTCTGTTCTTCTGGAGACAGGCGAAACTACTCTGGTCATTGATGCCGGTCCCGACTTCCGGCAACAGATGCTAAGGGAACATGTGTCTAAACTCGATGCAATTCTTCTGACCCATGAACATAAAGATCACATTGCAGGTCTGGATGACGTAAGGGCATTCAATTATAAGAGTCAGGATGCAATTGATATTTATTCTGAGGAGAGGGTTCAGAAGGTACTTCGAAAGGAATATTCTTATGTGTTCTCTGAATACCAATATCCGGGTATACCCAAAATGAGGCTTAATCCTATTACGGAACACGGATTTAGTGTTATGAAAATGCAGATAACTCCTATCAGGGTTTTCCATTACAGGCTGCCGGTTTACGGCTTCAGAGCAGGTAATTTTGCATATATTACAGATGCTAATTACATACCTGAGGAGAGTAAGGAGAAACTTTATGGCGTCAAGTACATGGTTGTAAACGCACTGAGAAAGGAAAAACATATTTCTCATTTCAGTCTCAGAGAAGCTGTAGACTTAATAAGAGAGATATCTCCTAAAAAAGCCTTTATTACACATATAAGTCATCAGATGGGCCTGCATAGCGAAGTTTCAAGAGAATTACCTTCCGGGATTATACTGGCATATGATGGCTTAAGTATTATGTGTGATGAGTGAGAAGATCTAAAACCTATTTACTTTTAAAGGTCTTGCTAAGCTTTTTCTGATATCCCGATGAAAAATAGTATTTGTTTCTACCAAGCTGTGAGGCATTTACCTGTGAGCTTTTTTTCCTTTTTTCGTAATACGGATTCTTTTTTGCCGGGGCGCAGGCAGTAAAAACTGCAATCAGGATAAAAATAAAACTATAATTCAGTATTTTAATTACCTTGGACATTGCACCCTGATTTTGTTTCACCCTAAATATACAAATTAATTACCTAAACGAAAAAAATTGCTTCAATTATCTGTAATTCGTACTTTTAGAACCAAAATGTGTCAATATTTATTAAATGATTTGTATCTTTTATTCTGCATATTAGAATATAACTTTTCTACGTATAAATACTGAAAATGTTACTGATTATTGCTATTTAACTCAGTAATAATTAATATGAATAGCGGCTTTTAATAGAAACATTCATTGGGATTCCGCTCTAATTCCAGGAATGACATGATCAATTGTGGGTTACGATGGAATCTCCATTCAAATGCAAAGCACGATAAACTCAAATTAGAATATGAATAAATTAATTATCATAGTTGTCAGAAAATCGATCTGGATGTTGAATCTGGCTTTACTGATTATCCCAATTTCAGGATATTCACAGGTACTTTACGATATTGGGATCGAAAATGGCTCAGGACTTAATTGTGATAAAATAGTTCTGACTGACAGCAGCTCGGTTATTCTGCAGGGGAGTAAACATCTTTATAGCTTTCTTCTCAATACCAGACCATATAATTCAGGAGAAGTTGAAGCATTCAGAATAAACGACCTGTATACTCAGACCTTTGAAAAAAATCTCAATGTAACTTATCAGATATCATCACGCTATGCTACAGGATGGAGAGGAGAACTAACCTTTGAGAACAATGGAAATGATACTGTCTCTGTCAGTAATATTGTACCGTTTGGTGAGGATACCGGTTCCGTTTATATAACAGGAAGAGGTCCGGTCGATCTGGCACGTGCCTGGTTATTCCGACCTGGTTATCAGCCTGTAAGAGTCATTCTTCCTGATAATTCATGGGAGATGGGATATTCTTCTTTTCCTGCCGGGAATGGTTACTCAGTATGTTCAGTCGCCCGGCGTTCAACAGTTGAAGGTGGCCAGAAACAACGATATCTGACTCTCTTACCACCCAAGGCAAAAGTCATTTACAATATCCATGCGGAGGTTTTTAAAGGAGAATGGCAAAACGGCCTTCGCACGATGTTTAGAGACAGATATTTGTTTGATCTTGAAAATTTTGATAACTCCATGTTCCAGAGAAATGACCTGGCATGGATAAAAGAAAGTTACCTTATCATTCTTCAGATGGCATGGGACAGAGAATTCTTTGACAGGCTAACCGGAAAATATACTTATGCAGAAGTACTTAAAAAGGGGATAGATCTCTTTGGCAATATCGATGTTTATGGTATCTGGCCAACCTGGCCCCGTCTTGGCCTTGATCAGCGTAACCAATGGGATCTGTACAGGGATCTGCCGGGCGGAACAGGACAGCTCAAAAACCTGGTGAAGATGTCACGAATGTCAGGTACCCGGTTCTTTATTTCTTATAACCCATGGGATAACAGTACAAGAAAGGAGGATCATTATAAAGGCATGGCACAACTTATTTCTGAAACTGAAGCTGACGGAGTAGTTCTCGATACCAGAGGCAGTTCAAGTTATGAGCTCCAGTCTGCCGCTGATAGTGCCAGAAGGGGAGTTGTGATGTACTCCGAAGGAATGGCTATCCCTAAAGATATGCCGGGAATCATCTCAGGAAGGGTTCATAATGCTATCTTCCTAAGTCCTGAACTTAATCTTAATAAGTTGATAAAACCCGACTTTTCTATTTTCAGAGTTTGTGATGTAGGGGAGGATATAATTCACCGTGAAATAGCAGTAGCTTTTTTTAATGGTTATGGAACGGAGTTGAATTTGTTCAGACCTGGAGGAAGAGATGAAAACTATAACAATGATCTTGGCTTTCTATCGCGAACTACATTCATTCTAAGACAGAATAATGATGCTTTTCTTGATAATGACTGGACTCCAATGATAGAGACTGCCCTTGATAAAGTCTATGTAAATCGCTGGAAATCGGGTAACAAAACTGTTTATACTGTACTCAATATGAAACCGGAAGGTGTCAACGGAAAACTATTTGAGATCGATAGTGTCAGGGGGAATCATTATGTTTCACTATGGAATCACGAAAACCTGTCACTACTTAATGAGAAGGGAAAAGTATTTCTTTCAGCTAATACCTCCGGTTGGCAATCCTCATTTTCCGGGACAAGAAAAGAGGGATCTGTTGATTGTGTAGCTGAATTGCCCGATCTGATTAAATCAAAATTGGTTGGTGATTCAATAAAGATTTCAGGCAGTGGATTGAAAAAACTATTAATCTGGAAAGGAGAGCCATCATATCAGACTTTTAACAAGGAATTTAGCATTCAGAAAGACACTGCGATCAGGGTAAAGGATATTTTTGGTTTTTATGAGGGGAAAATAGTTTTACAGCTTATTGAGAACAAAAGGTTAAAAGATGAGAATATTTTGCTTTTGAAAGGAGGGAAGCCATGGATTGTAAGTAAAGTAAATCACACAAAGAAAGCTTCTAATATACCAACAGATATGGTTCTCGTTCCGGGTGCCCTTTTTTCATTTAATGTGTCTACCAGTGAGGACTTTATTCCTTACCCGGATGTTAGTGATAAGATTGTAAGGGTTGATAGCTTTCTGGTTGATAAATACCCGGTAACAAACGCACAGTACTATGATTTTGTATTAAATTCCGGTTACAGGCCTTCAGATACAACAAGGTATCTAAGACACTGGTACTCAGGAATGTTCAGGCAGGGACAAGAGAAATTTCCTGTCGTTTATGTCAGTTATGAGGATATGCTGGCTTATTCCAAATGGGCACAAAAGCGGCTTCCTACTCAGGCCGAATGGCAACTTGCAGCTCAGGGACCTGTTAATCGTAAATGGCCATGGGGAGATGAGTTTCACGGTACATACTGTAATAATTCTTTCGACAGGGCAACTCCGGTAGATGCTTTCACAAAAGGGCAGAGTCCTTATGGTGTATTTGATATGGTGGGTAATGTGTGGCAGATGACTAACGATATGTATTTCAACGGAACAAATTATTTCATTATAATCCGTGGCGGAAGTTATTATAAAGCTGAATCAAGCTGGTGGTATATTCAGGGTGGGCCACAGTCGCTCGACAAAACACAGGTATTGCTCATGGTATCACCCGGTTTCGACAGAAGCGCTACTGTGGGTTTCAGATGCGTAAAGGATATTGATGGGAAGAACTTTAAAGACAAAAGACAAAAGGCGAAAGTTAAAAGTTAAAAGTAAAAATGCATATATTATATACGCGAAACGCGAGACAGAAAACCCTGGAAATATACAGAGTTTATGATTCAATTCTTCTTGCACCATCACTGATTTCAGGTTGATAAAAATCGGGTACAAGACCGGTTTTTTTCTGATATGCAGCTGATAAAACAGTCATGAAATTTGCAGAATCAGCTTTCCTGACTATACTTACTGTACATCCGCCAAAACCAGCTCCGGTCATACGTGTGCCGATTACACCAGGAAGTTTCCTTCCTTCGTAGACCAGGGTATCGAGTTCATTGCCGGTAACTTCATAGTCATCCTTAAGGGAATCGTGTGACTGATTCATTAATTCTCCGAATCGTGTTATATTATTTTCCTTCAGAACTCTAACAGCTTCGATAACCCTTCCATTCTCACTGATTACGTGCTTTGCTCTTTTTCTGATAACAGGATCTTTAATATATTTTTCCAGAATACTGATCTCTGAACTACCAAGTTCGCTCAAGTTACGGACAGGTCTGTAGAGTTGAAGTAATTCAACTGCTTTATCACATTCGCTACGCCTTTCATTATATTTCGAATCGGTAAGTCCTCTTCTTTTATTGGTATTCGTAATTATCAGAGAGCAATCAGAGAGGATTATAGGGACATTCTCAAAAAACAATGTATCGCAATTCAAAAAGATTGCATGATCTTTTTTGCCAAAACCTACAGCAAACTGATCCATTATACCACAATTCATTCCAACGAATTCATTTTCAGCTTTCTGGCTCAATTTTACCAGATCAAGTGTACTAAGTGATGCATTAAAAAATTCATTCAGGGCAACTGCTGTTACCATTTCAATAGAAGCTGAAGATGATAGCCCTGCACCATTTGGAACATCACCATAATAAAGAAATTCAAGCCCCGATAATTTATTCCCCTTTTTAAGGAATTCGTTGATTACTCCAAGAGGGTAGTTTATCCATTTCCTGCCGGTGTTTACGAAGGGCCATTTTAGCTCTGACTCGTAATCTTCATTGAAATTGATTGTGCTGAATTTTAGAGTATTGGCTTTTATTTTCCTGATTAATAGGTAAGTTCCATAGTTTAAGGCACATGGAAAAACGAATCCGCCATTATAATCAGTATGTTCACCTATCAGGTTGACTCTCCCGGGCGAGAAAAAAGGAACAGGTTTATCGCTCCTGTTCCCATATTTTTCATAAAACTTTTCAGTAAATATCTTAATATCCATTCCTAGACTTTTAGTTTTTTTTCAATTTCGTTAATCTGGTTTCTAAAATGTTTATCAGTATCAATAAGGTTATTTACGGTTTTACAGGCATGAAGAACAGTTGCATGGTCTTTTCCTCCTATATGTGACCCTATACTTGCCAGAGATGCCTTTGTAAGACTCTTTGAGAAGTACATTGATACCTGTCTGGCCTGAACAATCTCTCTCTTCCTTGTCTTTCCCTGTATGAGATCAATCGGGATCTTATAATAATCACATACGATTTTCTGGATGTATTCGATGGTTATTTCACGTCTGGCTGTGCTGATAAGTTTTTCAACCATCTGTCTTGCCAGATCGAGTGTGATTTCTTTTCTGTTAAGTGTCGATTGAGCATAGAGTGATATTAAGACTGCTTCAAGCTCTCGTATGTTATTAGATATGTTAACGGCCAGAAATTCGAATATCTCATCGGGTAATTCTATTCCGTCATTATATGCCTTTTTCTTCAGAATAGACAGACGTGTCTCATAGTCGGGTCTTTGCAGATCAGCCTGAAGCCCCCATTTAAATCTTGAAAGAAGTCTCTGCTCCATACCCTGAAGTTCTACGGGGGGTCTGTCGCAGGTCAGAATAAGTTGTTTACCCGACTGATGCAGGTGATTGAAGATATGGAAGAAAGTATCCTGTGTCTTTTCTTTACCTGCAAATTCATGTACATCATCCAGAATGAGAACATCAATCATCTGGTAAAAATGAAGGAAATCGTTTTTATTGTTGTTTCTGACTGACTCAACAAACTGGGTTTGAAATTTATTTGCGTTTACATAAAGTACAGTTTTGTCGGGATGTTTCTCTTTAACAAGAATACCGATAGCCTGCCCCAGATGAGTTTTACCCAGACCTGAATCGCCGTATATCATCAGTGGATTGAATGCAGTTCCTCCCGGGTTGTTTCCAACGGCTATACCTGCTGATCTGGCCAGCCTGTTGCATTCTCCTTCCACATAATTGCTGAAATTGTAATCAGGATTCAGTTTAGGATCAAAATGTACTTTTTTAATACCTGGAATTACGAATGGATTTTTTATTGATGGTTGTGTTGCGTCGAAAGGCACCTGAACAGGTTTGTTATTTAAGTCAGTTTTATTTCTTGACGGATATCTTACAGTATATGGTTTACCATCGGAATAATTAGTATTCTCCATTACTACATTGTATTCAAGCTTGGCATCGGTTCCGATTTCCCGCCTAAGCGTTTTTCTCAGAATATCAATATATTGCTCTTCAAGATATTCATAGAAAAATGGGCTTGGAACCTGAATTGTAAGAACATTGTTTTCAAGTTTCAGAGGAATAATAGGTTCAAACCAGGTCTTGTAACTGATGGATGGAATTATGTCCCTTATTATTTGCAGACAGTTATTCCATACGTCATTATGTGACTTATTCATGAATATTGGTTTTTTAAAAATTTCAAGGATAGAATCAAACCGATTCACGTAGCAATATTTGTAAAAAAAAAACTAATAAAAAAAATTTTTTTTGCTTGACTTTCTCAAAAAAAGTATATGTTTTTAACCATCAGCAACTTATAAATGAATTTTTTTTTTATTTATTTAAAATACAGATTATCAGATAGATATTGTTATTTGTACTTTTTTGTATGTGTACTACAATTCATTATGAACTCTTACTCAAAATTCAACATAGACTGAATAAAATGAGGATTATTTTGCCCTTGATTCAGATTGATTTTTTAAGATCAAGATTATCTGAATTTTAGAAAAATTTTATTTAGATGGTGTACTTTTTTTACCAAAAAGAGAAAAATGTACATATCTCTTTGGATTAGCCTTCATATCCTTTAAAAGTAAATTTAAGCTCTCCAGACTACCCGAGAGATTTGTATAAAGTGTATCATTTGTAAAGAACTGTCCGGCGCTTCCTTTGCCTTTATTAAGATTATCAAGAAGTGAAGCTGTTTTTACAAGACTTGCTTTCAGGTTCGAGACTGAAGCAGAAATATCTCCGGCCGCCAAAGTATCAGTAATTGTTTCGAGGTTGCTGAATGTCTTGTTCATCTTTCCTGAATTATCCGATAACATCTGGGTGAATTTATTGATATTATCGATTGTGGCAGCAAGCTCCTTCTCTTTGGAACCCAGTGCTTTGTCGAGGCTCGCGGTGGTATTGTTAAGGTGGGCAAAAGTTCCTTTAAGCTCCTTTTTAAACTCAGGATTCATTATTTCATCTACTGAACTGATCACAGAATCAAGGACAACAATCAGATTGACCATCTTTTCCTTTACAGGCAATATTTCAGTGTCGATTTTATCAGTCAGCGATTCAGCCAGCCTTCCCGGAATTGTATCGCCTTCAGAATATGTTCCGGGTCCATTCCCGTAAACAAACTGTACCTTCATTCCTCCCAAAAGAGAAACAGGGACTATTTCCGCAACAGTATTCTTTGGAATTTTAAAGTTCTTATTTACTGAGAATTCCACTAAAAGCCGTCCACTCTCTGCATTTATAAAATCTATTGTTCTTACAACACCAACCTTATACCCGTTGACTTCAACAGGGCTTGATTCGGCTAGACCGCCAACCTTATCATATACCGTATAATAAATTGCTGTACTTTTTAAGAAATCTTTTCCTTTAAGAAAATTAAAGAGCCATACAAAAATCACTATTGTAATTAATGCTGTTGCTCCAACTTTAACTTCATTCGAGATCTTTTTCATCTAATTGTTTTTTTGTGTTTTTCTTTTTTGTTCCAAAGCTTGCTGTAAAGGTAATATTTTGTTGTCTTTTACGGCAACTACAAATGCATCAGGATATAAAGTCTCTATTTTTTTTCTGTAATTTACAGCATCTGAAAAATCTGTAAAACTTCCGGCAGCATATTTGAACCTGTCCTGCGAATTTATTTCTGTAATGTTACTGAGTCCTTTAAAATTTTCAGGTTTAATTTCAGTCTTCGATGCAGAAGCTGTAATCTGAACCATGAAGTAAATTTCACCTGTTTGTGAATTTACGATTTCCAGTGTGTCGGGTTTCTGATCTGAATTGTTTTTTTTTTCGGGGGAAATGCCGCTCTTGTTTCCAATTTCATTCAGATACTCCTTGCAAGCATTATAGATTGAAGATGCAAGATAATCCTGACCTTCTTTTGAGTTCAGATACTTCTCTTCAGACGGATTGGTAATAAACCCTGTTTCAACCAGTACACTTGGCATCTTAGTGTTGTATAAGACCCAGAATCCGGCCTGTTTAACATCCCGGTCATTTCTGTTTACCCTTTCCCTGAATTGTCGCTGTATTTTAGTTGCAAGATCAGTGCTTTGTTCCTGGTACACTTTCTGGGTAAGCGAGAACATAATATACGATTCAGAAGATTTGGGGTCAAATCCATCATATTTTGTTGAGTAATCATCTTCGCGAAGCATAGCAGAGTTCTCCTTCATAGCAACCTCAAGATTAGCCTGATCTTTCGCAATTCCCATAATCCAGGTTTCTGCTCCCTTGACTAACCTGGAATTTGTCGAGTTTGTATGAATTGATATGAAGAGATCAGCATTGGCTTTATTTGCGATTTTTGGTCTGTCGATAAGCTCTACTGTCGAATCGTTTTTCCTGGTATATATTACAGTTACATTCTTGATATTCCGTTCAATATATTCACCTGTTTTGAGAGCTATTGCCAGATTAATGTCCTTTTCACGGCTCATTGAACCTAATGCTCCGGGATCTTTTCCTCCATGTCCGGCATCAATTACAATAACCCAGTTTTTTTCATTTTTAATTTCGTTAGCTGAGAATGAAATTATAGGTGTAACAGTAAAAAGAATAAACAATATTACATTGTATATATTAATGGTATGATGTTTGCCGTTTTTAATTCCTGTACTCATTTTTCGTTAATTTTTTTAATTAGTTTTGCGCAGGCATCCAGGTATCACACAAAAACTTTACAAAAATAGTATTTAAGTTGTATTTTTTTAAAGAAAAGCGGTTAGTTATATTGATCCTTCTATTGGTCCAATCTTTTTCTCTGTTCGCTCAGGAGATCAAACCGGTTATGGACACCTTGGTTATTAAGAAAGATACAGTGACAACCGATACCGTTTCGACAAAATTGCTCAATCCATCAAAAAGCGCTATCGAAACAAAGCTTACATACAAATCGGCTGAAGTAATTAAAAGAGATATTATTAACAAGAAGTTTATTCTTATTAAAAACGCCGTAATAGATTATGGGGACATGGAAATCAAAGCCGATTCCATTGTTATCAATATGAATACAAACATTTTGTTCGCAACAGGAATAAGGGATACTACCGGTAAAATTATCGGCAAACCGGCTTTTAAACAAGGAACCAATGAGTTTGAATCAGATGAACTTACCTACAATTTTAAAACCCGCAAATCTCTGGTTAAGAACATTACAACTAAACAGGATGCCGGACTCCTGCACAGTGCTTTTGCCAAACTCCTGGAGGATGGAACGTCCAACATATCACGAAGTACGTATTCTACATGTAGTGCTGACACTCCTCATTTTTATATAAATCTTCCCAGGGCAAGAGTGTATCCGGGAAAAAAATTTGTTTCCGGTCCGGGTAACCTTGTTGTGGAAGGTATACCATTACCTTTAGTGATCCCATTTGGTTTCTTCCCTATTCAGACCAAAAGAGCGGCATCCGGTTTGATTATCCCCCGTTATGGTGAGGAACGAATACGCGGTTTTTCACTTACCGACGGTGGATATTATTTTGCAATAAGTGATTATTTTGATCTTGCAATAAAAGGAAGCCTGTATGAGAATGGTTCATGGGTGGGAACAGCACAGACTGATTATAATAAACGCTATAAATACAGCGGTAACTTTTCATTCAGTTACGCTGATAATATTTCGGGGCATCAGGGACTGCCTGATTACAACAAAACAAATAATTACAGGTTAGGATGGGCTTTTACCCAGGATGCAAAAGCCTCTCCGGGTTCCAGGTTTTCTGCCAGCGTTAACATGAGTTCAAGCGGCTATGATCAAAGCAATAGTTATAATGTTAACGATCACATTACTACGCAACGACAATCAAGCATCAGTTATTCCAAATCGTGGGATGGAACTCCTTTCAATTTGTCTATAAGTGCCAATCATAGTCAGAATGTCAAGGACCGGTCAGTAAATCTCGATCTGCCAAAGGCCAACTTCAGTATGGGAAGAATTTATCCGTTTAAATCAAAAAACAATTCCGGAACATCAAAATGGTACGAGGAAATTCAGCTTTCATATACTGCATCGCTTGATAATCAGATAGCTACTAAGGATACACTTTTGTTTACATCTTCGATCTGGAAGCATATGAAAAATGGTTTTAAGCAGGATATTCCTTTAACTTTACAGATTCGGCCTTTCAACAATTTTTCGATCTCTCCGTCATTGACCTATTCAGGAGTATTATATACACAGAAGATTGTAAAAGAGTGGAAAACCGATTATTACGATCCAAGCCTTAATATCTATAAGAATGCGGTCGTTAATGATACCCTGCGTGGTTTTTTTTATGGCCAGGCCCTAAACCCGACAATCAGTGCAAGTTTTAACCCACAACTTTTTGGTATGTATGATTTTGAAGAGAAAAGCCCTCACTCAAGAATTCAGGCAATCCGTCATGTGATTAAACCTTCAATTGGCTTTAGTTTTACTCCTTATCTTGGCGGGCTTGCTTCCAGAAAAATGTACAGACAGGTGCAAAACAGCGATACTACTTATTCAAATTATTCTGTTTTTGACGGAAATATATACGGAACACCTTCATTACAAAGCAGAAGCGGTAACATTTCTCTGAGCCTTGTTAACATTGTGGAAGCTAAAATCTTCGCTAAAAATGATACAACTGGGAAACCAAAAAAAGTAAAGCTGATCGATAATTTCAGTATCAATACTGCATATAACATATTCGCCGACTCAATGCGATGGGCTCCTGTCACGATGCAGTTCAGGACTACTCTTATGAAAAATATTAACATTTCGGCAAACAGCAGTTTTTCACTCTATGGATATAACGAAACTACCGGAGCGGCAATCGGGAAATTTTTACTGGACCAGCATCATAAACTTATGAGACTCACCAATTTCAGCACAGGTATTGATTTCAGTCTCAGTGAATTACTTAAAAAGAACAAGGATAAAAATGTCCCTGGCGCAGGTACATCTCAGCAGAATTCCCTTAACCAGGGAATCCAGGGAAACACGGAACTGCCTGGTCAGGAAGGTCAGAAACAACAACCTCCGGGAGGCGCTGCAGGACCAAAAGATAAATACGGCTACCCGGTTTTTAATATTCCTTGGACACTAAATTTCAGGTACAGTCTTTCTTATTTTCCTACTGTTATAAAAACAACAATTACCCAGACTCTTTCGTTCGATGGATCAGTTACACTGACAAAGAAGATGTCAGCCACCTTTACAAGCGGTTTCGATTTTGATGCCAAAAAGATAACTTATACGACTATTGGAATAACCCGCGATCTCCATTGCTGGGATATGAGCCTTAATTGGGTTCCAATCGGCACAACCCAGGGGTGGAACTTTATGATCAAAGTTAAAGCTCCTGTGCTTGGCGATATGAAATATGAACGCAGAAAAGATTACCATGATTCCTACTGAACAGGTTTTTAAAAATATAGCTGCCATACTAGATGAATCAGATTATTTAAAAAAAGAGACGCCCAGGTTGGGCGTCTCTACATATATATTGTAAGAATAATTTTATTCCCCCTGTATCTCAAATTCAACCTCAACTTTCACATCCCTGTGTAATTTGATAACAGCTTTGTAGTTACCAACTTCTTTGATCTGATCTTCAGGAAGTGTGATGTTTTTACGGTCAATATCAAATCCTTTTTCCTTAAGCGATTCAGCAATCTGTATTGTGTTTACCGAACCAAAGATTTTCCCGGAAGTACTTGTTTTTGCACCGACAATGATTTTTAAACCAGCCATTTTTGCGGCTATTTCCTGTGCTGCAATCTTAATCTTCTCTTCCTTGTGAGCTCTTTGCCTCAGGTTTTCAGTATGCATTTTTTTTGCTGATGATGTCGCTGCAACAGCGAAGCCTCTGGGAATCAGAAAATTTCTTCCGTATCCTGCTTTGACATTCACTAAATCGTCCTTCTGTCCAAGCTTATTAACGTCCTGTATTAATATAATTTCCATATAGTGTCCTCCTTATTTTAAAAGGTCAGTAACATAAGGAAGAAGAGCGATATGTCTGGCTCTTTTAACGGCTTTTGCCACTTTCCTCTGATATTTAAGTGAAGTACCTGTAATTCTACGTGGCAGAATTTTACCCTGGTCATTCAGAAACTTCTTAAGAAATTCAGGATCTTTATAATCTATATAACGGATCCTGTTTTTCTTGAACCTGCAGTATTTCTTTTTCTTGATCTCAACGGTTGGTGGAGTCAAATATCTGATTTCCGATTCGTTCTGTGCCATATTCTATTCCTCCTTCGCTTTACCTGATTCTTTCTGTTTTCTCTTCTTCTCTGCATATTCGACGGCAAATTTTTCCATCCTGAAAGTTAAAAACCTGATTATCCTTTCATCTCTTCGATATTGGACTTCAAGTTTTTCAATTAGATCGCCTGTGCCTTTAAATTCTACCAGGTAGTAGAAGCCTGTCGACTTCTTCTGGATGGGGTAGGCCAGTTTTTTCAGACCCCAGTTCTCTTCATGAACGATCTCACCACTGTTGTCGGTGATGACCTTCTTGAATTTCTGTACCGCTTCCTTCATCTGGTTCTCAGATAAAACGGGAGTTGCAATGAAAACGGTTTCGTACTGATTCAACATAGTAATTAATAGTTTATTAAATAAATGATTTTGGCTCGCAAAAGTAACACTATTTTACTTTATTCAAAAATTAATCACTTAAAAAATTTTCATAATCAATATTCTCTTTCATGTACAAACAAGAACTGTCACAGAGGGTCACTGAGAAGCACAGAGAAGCACAGAGAACCACAGAGAATATTTTACTCTGTGTAACTCTGTGATACCTCTGTGAAACTCTGTGCAAGTTCTTATTTTTATTTTTAACTTTAGATGTACCTTGTAACGTTTATGCGCATGCTTTTTAATTATATTTGTTCTTTATTGAATCGATTAAATTTATGGAAAACTTCATTGTTTCAGCAAGGAAATACCGGCCTGCCAGCTTTGATATGGTAATTGGTCAGGATTCTATTACCAATACGCTGAAAAGTGCCATTAAAAACAATCATCTTGCACAGGCATATCTTTTTTGCGGACCAAGAGGTGTTGGTAAGACTACTTGCGCGAGGATCTTTGCAAAAACAATTAACTGCAGCAATCTGGGTGATAACCTCGAAGCATGTGATGAATGTGAATCGTGTCTGTCATTCAATTCATTAAGATCATTTAATATCCATGAACTTGATGCTGCATCCAATAATAAGGTTGAAGATATCAGGTCACTTAACGACCAGGTCAGAATTCCTCCTCAGATCGGTAAGTACAGTATCTACATAATAGATGAAGTTCACATGTTATCTTCATCAGCCTTTAACGCTTTCCTTAAGACTCTGGAAGAACCTCCTTCTCATGCTATTTTTATTTTAGCTACTACTGAAAAACACAAAATAATTCCAACTATTCTCTCGCGATGCCAGATATTTGATTTCAACAGGATCAGAATTGAAGATATTGTTGGCCGTCTGATGTATGTCGCAAAAAATGAGGGTATAACTGCAGCGGAAGAAGCGCTTCACATCATTGGTCAGAAAGCTGACGGAGCTTTGCGTGATGCTTTATCAATTTTTGATCAGATCGTAAGCCTTAGTGGAAAAACAATCACCTATAAAGATGTCATAGAGAATCTTAATGTTCTCGACTATGAGTATTATTTTAAATGCATTGATGCTGCCCTGATTGGTGATGTATCAACGATATTATTAACCTTTAATGAAGTTCTGGAAAAAGGCTTTGACGGTCACAATTTCATATCAGGACTCAACAGTCACTTCCGCGATCTGCTTGTAAGTAAAGATGAGTCAACATTGCGGCTTCTGGAGGCAACACCAGCAATTAAAAAGAGGTATCTGCTTCAGACAGGGAATTGTCCTGTTGATTTTCTGTTCAGAGCCCTGGAGATTGGCAATAATTGTGACCTGGCTTATAAAAGCAGTAAAAATCCACGATTGCATATTGAACTATCTCTTATCAGTCTCTGCAGGTTAATGAATGAAACAGAGGAGCCTCCGGAAAAAAAAAAGTCTGATCAGGGACAATTAAAAAAGAAGGAAGAAGATATTCCTCTTCCTTCTAAATCAGAGATTATCCGCCAGGGCGTTCATGCTTCTGAAGGAAAGATCACTAACCAGGAAGCGATACCGGGGAAGCACGATCCTGTTATTGATAAACCATCGAAAACATTCTCTATAAAAGAGCTCATTTCCGAGAATATTAATACTGAAGAGAAGATTAAGGAAACATCGGTTCTGAATGATCCTGAAGTTTATATTAAACAAAAGTATGAATTTACTCCCGAAGCATTCGAAGGTGCCTGGCAGGAATTTACAGAACAGCTTAAAGGAGAGGGTACACGAATTGTCAGCATGTTTAAATCGATAAGACCTGAACTGGAAAACGATCAGACGATCAGAATCCATCTCAGTAATGCAGCACAAAAGGACACTTTCATATTAAACTACAAACAAAAACTAATTAGCTTTCTCGAAAGCAGATTTATTTTAAATGAGATAGATATAGAAACCAGTGTTGATCTTTCAGAATCAAGTGAAATTTTATATTCTGATGAACAGAAGCTTAATTATCTCACGAATAAATATCCTATTCTGAAGGATATGAAGAAAACATTTAATCTTGATATTACATAAGTATCTTTTAATAATTTTTATGAATATCGAAAAGATGACTAAGAAATTGTAAATCGCTTGAAAATCAATTTGGTACTATGAATTAGGATACTTTTAATGAATTTTACTAGACATAAGAATTATACTGAATTGAAAAGTAAACTTGAAATATCAGCCGGTAATGACTATTTGAAATATCTGACAAAAGAAAAGGATATTTCGGACCAGATTATTAACCATTCAAGGTCAATGATTACAATCATTAACCGGGATTATATTTATGAAAAAGTTAATTTAACCTTCTGTAATGCACATCAGGTAGTTCTGGACGCTATTCTTGGCAAATCGCTTGTGGATTTTTGGGGACACGATACTTTTCATAATATAATAAAGCGAAATATTGATTTGTGTTTTTCTGGAAAAACTGTGAATTACGAAGCAACTTTTATTACTCCTCTGTCGGGGAAAAGGCATTTCGAAGTGGTTTTCAGACCTCTGTCGGTTGAACCTGGAAAGATTACACATCTCCTTGCAGAAACCTTCGATATAGATGATCTGAAGAATACAAAGCAGGCAGTTATAGCGAAAGAAGAGGAACTCAGAAAGTTTGAATCCAATCTTCCTATCGGCTTCCTCAGGTGCAATCCGGAAGGAAAAATTTTGCACGCAAATGGAGCTTTTTTAAAAATTGCGGATTGCCATGATGAACTGTCAATAACAAGAATGAATCTTAAAAACTTTTATATTGAGGAAGAGCTTTTTGATCTGCAGTTAGACCAGCTTGCTGAAAGCCATACTAAAAACTTTGGTATGGTTAATCTGAAAAGTTTCAGCGGAAAGGAGACCCCATGCCGGATAAGCGGATTCCTTGCTGTTAACGGATCGGGAAAACCTGCATATATCGATTTCGCAGTAGAAGACTGCTCCCGTGAGCTGATGCTCGAAAACCGTCTCCTCCAGGCTCAGAAGCTTGAGACAATAGGTTCTCTTGCAGGTGGTATAGCACACGATTTCAATAATATACTGGCTACAATCTCGGGCTATTCGGAAATGTTACATGATGATCTTCCGAAAAATTCAGAAATGTCAGAGAAAGTAAGTAAGATTCAGATGGCGGTGAAAAAAGCTCAGTCCATTACAAACCAAATACTTACGTTTAGCAGGCATGTCGAACAGGAGAAGGTTCTTATTAATGTGGCTGAAGTTCTTAAAGAGACCATCGGATTTGTGAAATCTTCAATTCCATCCAATATAGTCATGAAAAGCAGGATTGCAAAATTGAATACCGATGTTCTTGCTGATCCAACGCAATTATTCAGAGTTTTTCTAAACCTGATGACCAATGCTATCCAGGCTATGGAAGAAAATGGAGGTGTATTGACTGTAAGCCTGGCTGTGGTTAAAAGGAAGTTTGTACAACATGAACTAAATAAGGATATTATCGCAGACGAGTATGTACTGCTCACTTTTAAAGATACCGGAGAGGGAATGGATCCATCCCTTATCGGTAGAATCTTTGAGCCATTCTTCACTACCCGCGAAGTAGGAAAAGGTACCGGTCTTGGGCTATCGGTTATACACGGCATAATAACAGAAATGGAAGGAGAGATCGTTGTTTCAAGTAAGAAGGAGAAAGGATCGGTCTTCAGCGTTTATCTTCCGGTATCGAAAAGCTATTCCATTTCGACCAGCAAAAAAGGAAGCAGGAAAAAAATATTGTTTATTACCGGAAACAAATATGAATCGAGGATATTCTCATTAGCCCTGGAAAGTGCCGGTTATGAGCTGATATTTATATCCGATGGCAGAAATTTTGCAAAGGTAATGACAAATGTCAGGGAAAGGCCTGACATGGTTATTTATATGAGCGATTCAAAGCAGATAAAACCCGAAGACCTGATAAGAATATTCAGGAGTCAGAAAATTCTGACTCCCTGTATACTCATTACTGATGCAATTCAGGATATATCAGATGAAAATTTACTAAATTCGGGTATTATTAATCAACAATTGACAAAACCCGTTTCTCTGAAAGAAATCAGAAACGCAATTCAGGAATTATTAAGATAAACACTAAACCTTAAAATATAAAAAATGCCAGGAGTACTAATTGTTGAGGATGATAAAGAACTTAGAGAAATGTTAAAGGTGTCGCTTTTGAGAAGAAATTTTACAGTTCTTGAGGCAGAAAATGGCAAAGCCGCTATCTCTCATTTCAAGCCATTAATTACAGATCTTGTTGTCACTGACCTGATTATGCCTGAGGAAGATGGGCTGAAGGTAGTTATTAAGCTAAGGGAACTAAAACCATCCATCAAAATTATTGCCATATCGGGTGGGGGGAAAGTAGGTCCGGGAAGTTACCTGAACCTGGCAAAGGCACTCGGTGCGGATGCAATCTATTCAAAGCCATTTTCAATTAATGAACTTATTGCTAAGATTGAACAGTTATTAGATAATGAACATCTTAATTGAAGTAAGTGTTATTATAGAAACCTATTAAAACTTATTATTATGTTAAAGAAAAAAATTGAAGATATCTGTAACAGACAGGTAGAGAGAGAAGGTTATTCTTCAAGTCTGTATCTTGCTATGGCATCGTGGGCTGAAACAAATGGTTACAGCGGTGTGGCAGCATGGATGTATGGTCAATCGGACGAAGAGAGAATACATATGCTTAAGTTTATTAAGTATATCAATGAAAGAGGCGGGAAAGCTGTTATGCCCGCTTTGAAAAAACCGGCTGCTGAATTTAAGGCTGTTGAGGATGTTTTTAAAGAGGTACTGAACCATGAAGAGTTTATTACTGCAAGTATTAATGAAATAGTAGCTCTGACTCTTGAGGAGAAAGATTTTAATACGCATAATTTTCTGCAATGGTTTGTGATGGAGCAGGTTGAAGAAGAAACTTCTGTAAAAATCATACTTGACAAGGTTCGTCTGGTCGGCAAGAATAGTTTGTACGAATTCGACAGAGATATTCTGAGTTTGAGGAGAGTGGCAGCAAATGCAGACATTAAACCATGAGGAGAACCTTCTCTCTTTTGATACTGATCGTTCTTTTTGGTTCGATTCTGCCTCTCAGGGCACAGAAGCTTATAAAAAATTCTTCTGTAACCGGAGTATGTTATGCCGGAAATAAGGTAACCAAGATGTATATTCCTCCTCCTAAAGAGTTTTTTGCAAAGCGAGGGTCAAAAAGCGGAGGTACAATAACTGTCTATTATACAGGTTTCTCCAGTCAGGCTAAGGCTGCATTGGATTTTGCAACTTCGATACTCGAAACAATGCTGCCTGCCGATACAAAATTCACAATTAATGCAACCTGGCATAGCATCTCAACATCTGGTGTTTTGGCACAATCAACAATTACAGGGTATATCGGGGGATCAGAAATTAGCGCGCTGAACCCCTTGTCGTTTTACCCTGTTGCTCTTGCCGAAAAGATTGCAGGTAAGAGTCTTAATGAAGATGTGACAGGTGATGTTACCCTGGAAGTCAACAGTTCAATAAACTGGTATCTTGGTACTGACGGGCAAACACCTACGCAGAAGTACGACCTGGTTACTGTTGCAATACACGAGATATGTCATGGACTAGGCTTTTTCGACAGCTTCAGTTCTGATGGAACCATTGGCTCATATGGAATCGGCTCCATACCGATGATCTACGATACATTTGTAGAAAACGCTGACGGAAGCAGATTGACAGATACTCTTAAATTTCTTAATAATTCAGCCGCTCTGGAAAAGCAGCTTGTCGGAAATCAGCTATATTTTAATGGTCCTCTTCTGAGAACATATTCAACTTCGGTACATTATTCGAATCTGAGAGCCAGATTATATGCACCTCCAACCTGGGACCCCGGATCGAGCATTTCTCACCTCGATGAATCTACTACATTACCCGTAAATTCTCTCATGACTCCTTATATTAATCGCGGAGAGGCAATTCATGACCCGGGTAAATATACATTTTCGATACTCGGAGACATCGGCTGGATCAATACAAGAGTAATTCATAAACCGATGGGCGATACAGAAGCTCATCTGACCGGGATTCTGCTTTCAACTGATATCAAATCTGACACTGCTTACTATCATAATAAGGTTGGGGTAGTATACTCTTTTGACAACTTTCTGACAAGCGATTCTCTTTATCTAAACTCTCCCGGTTCCGATAACTCTTATAATATTACAATTCCTGTACCAGGGTATGATTCTGAATTACAATACTATTTCTTTGTTCAGGATACCTTTCTGCGAACTTACAGATCCCCTTCAGTATATAAGGATTATTCATTTATCAAAAATAACCGGTATCATATTTTTATAGGAACGGATACAGTTAAACCGGTCATTACGCACACTCCTGTTACATATTATTTACAGACGGTTGATTCCATAAAGTTCAATGCCAATGTGACTGATAACCTCGGAATAGATTCGGTCTATGTTGAATATAAGTTAAATCATGGTCCTTCTAAATTTATACGCTTGAAACTGGGGAAAACCGATAATTATAATATTGCTTTTGATGCCAGACCATTAACATTAAAGGGACACGATTCAATAGAATACAAAATATTCGCAGTTGATACGGCTAAGGTCCCGAATATAGGAGCATTACCGAAAACAGGTTATTTCGTGACTCATATCGAGGAAATTACTTCAACTCTCTCATCGTATGCAACAGATTTTTCTGATGCAAAACCTGACTTCTTTAATATTGGTTTTGACATTTCTAAGCCTGCAGGCTTCAGCAAGTATGGTCTGAATTCAAAACACCCCTACGAAAGTCCGGAGGACAATTCTAAAAGCATTGAATACACTTCAATATTAAGACATCCATTGAAATTTGATGAAACCGGTTTGCTGGTTAGCTTTAATGAGGTTGCCCTTGTTGAACCCGGAGCAACTGGATCGGTTTTCGGTTCATCCGATTTTTATGATTATGTCATTGTGGAAGGCTCAAAGAACTTTGGCAAGACATGGTTTGGACTTATCGATGGATATGACTCCAGATTATTCCCGTCATGGGAGACGGCTTATAATAGCAGTATCGTTGGAGATAATTCGACATTTGTAGGTACCGAATCTATGCTTCAGAAGCATACTTTTCTGTATCGTCCGTCTGCCAATATTTCCGCTGGTGATAATTTATTGCTGAGATTCAGGTTATATTCCGATCCATTTGCCAATGGTTGGGGATGGGTTATCGAGGATTTAAAAATCAGCCCTCTTATTGATGCTGTCACCGAAACAGTTAATCAACCTGTTATTGTCTATCCGAATCCCGGAACAGGGTTTATAAAAATAAGTACAAACCTTAAAGATGGTACGACTTATAAACCGTTGCGTTACAATATCTTCAATGCAGCAGGTATCTGTCTGATAAATGCCTGGAGTTCAGGATCCTCTGAATCTCTGGTTGATATTTCTTCTTATCCGGCCGGAATGTACATTATTGTACTATATCTTGATGACGGAATAAAGACGTTTAAATATAGTCTTATAAAATAATATTAAAACCCCGCAAAAATGGCGGGGTTTTTGCATAACTTGAATTTTTGGAATTCTTAATTGGAAAATAAAGCTAATTTTGCCTGATATTTTGAAAAACTGTAAAACACCTTAAAATGAGCATTATAAATAGCGTACTCGGCCTTTTTCTGGGTAATAAATATGAACGGGATTTGAAGGAAATAAATCCCTATATCGATAAGATTCTCATAGAATATGATAAAATACAAGGTTTATCGAATGACGGATTAAGGGACCAGACAGAAGAACTCAGAAAGGAGATACTACAAAGTTTTGAAGCGGATGAAAATGAGATCAAATCACTCAGGGAAAAAGCTGAGATTGAGGAAGATGTATATCTGAAAGAGGAGATTTATAATACGATAGATAAAACTGAAAAACAGATCAATGAAAAACTTGAAGTACTTCTGGATCAGCTTGTTCCCAGAGCTTTTGCTATTGTTAAAGAAACTGCAAAAAGATTTAAAGAGAACAGCACACTAGAAGTCACTGCACGACAATATGACAGAGATCTTGCTGCCACACGGGAAAGTATTACAATCAATGGCAATAATGCTGTCTGGAGCAATAAGTGGATTGCCGGCGGCAATGAGATTACCTGGGACATGGTGCATTATGATGTTCAGCTTATCGGAGGTGTAGCTCTACATAAAGGGAAAATCGCTGAAATGGGAACCGGAGAAGGAAAGACTGTTGTTGCTACTCTTCCTGTCTTCCTTAATGCTCTTGCCGGAAGAGGAGTACATATTGTAACTGTAAATGATTATCTCTCTAAACGTGACTCAGAATGGATGGGTCCGATCTATGAATTCCATGGTCTGACAGTTGATTGTATAGATAAACATCAACCTAATTCACAGGAGAGACGCAAAGCATACAATGCCGATATCACTTTTGGAACAAATAATGAATTTGGTTTTGACTACCTGAGGGATAATATGGCAATTAACCCTGAGGACCTTGTGCAACGCAAACATCACTATGCAATTGTCGACGAGGTTGACTCGGTGCTTATTGATGATGCCCGGACACCTCTTATCATTTCCGGGCCAACTGCTAAAAGCGATACTCAACAATTCGATGAATTGAAGCCTAAAGTCGATAAACTGGTGACTGCGCAGAAAAAACTTGTAACTCAAATACTTGCTGATGCAAAAAAGCTTATTGCCGATAACAAAAATGAAGAAGGTGGCCTTCTTCTCCTGAGGGCGTACATGGGCCTTCCAAAGAATAATGCGCTTATCAAGTTCCTCAGCGAAGAGGGAAATAAATCACTTTTGCTGAAGACAGAGAATTTCTATATGCAAAATAACAATAAGGAAATGCCGAAGGTTACTGAAGCATTGTTCTTTATTATCGACGAAAAAGCAAATTCCATCGAACTGACTGAAAAGGGTCTCGACCTTATATCTGACTCAGTAGAAGATATCAGCTTTTTTATTCTTCCTGATGTCGGTTCAAAAATTGCCGATATAGAGAAATCAGATCTTTCCGATCGGGAGAAACTGAAAATAAAGGATGAGCTTCTGCAAGATTATTCAGTTAAATCAGAACGCGTTCATACTATGACGCAGCTTCTTAAAGCCTGGACCCTTTTTGACCGCGACACCGAATACATTGTAGTGGATAATAAAGTGAAAATTGTTGATGAACAGACCGGTCGTGTTCTCGAGGGACGCCGGTATTCCGACGGTCTGCATCAGGCAATTGAAGCAAAGGAAAATGTCAAGGTGGAAGACGCTACCCAAACCTACGCCACTATAACCCTTCAGAATTATTTCAGGATGTACCATAAGCTGGCAGGGATGACAGGTACTGCTGAAACTGAAGCCGGAGAACTCTGGAATATTTATAAGCTCGATGTTGTTGTTATTCCTACAAACCGTCCTGTCATCAGATCCGACAGAGAAGATCTTGTATATAAAACCAAACGGGAAAAATATAATGCCGTAATTGAAGAGATTGCTGAAATGAACCGACAGGGTCGACCTGTCCTGGTCGGCACAACTTCCGTAGAGATATCTGAATTACTGAGCAGGATGCTCAAGATGAAAGGCCTGAAACATAATGTTCTGAATGCAAAATTGCACCAGAGAGAAGCTGAAATTGTTGCGGAAGCCGGTAAAACAGGGACTATTACAATTGCGACAAACATGGCAGGACGTGGTACTGACATTAAGCTTACGGAAGATGTAAGAAAGGCCGGTGGCCTCGCCATTGTAGGAACGGAACGACATGAATCAAGAAGGGTGGACCGCCAGCTGAGGGGACGTTCAGGAAGACAGGGAGACCCTGGTTCCTCACAGTTCTTTGTGTCTCTCGAAGATGAACTTATGAGATTGTTCGGTTCAGAAAGAATTGCCGGTATAATGGACAAACTGGGATTGAAAGATGGTGAGATGATTCAGCATTCGATGATCACTAAATCAATAGAACGTGCGCAGAAAAAAGTTGAAGAGAATAACTTCGGAATAAGAAAGAGACTTCTTGAATATGACGATGTGATGAACTCTCAGCGTGAAGTCATATATAAAAAACGACGACATGCTCTGCTAGGTGAACGATTAACAGTCGATATCGCGAATATGATGTTTGATGTTACTGAAAACCTGGTTGATATATATCATGGAGATGGTGATTTTGAGGGATTTGATTTTGACCTTATCCGCTCATTTTCAATGGATTCACCCGTGCCTGATGATGATTTCAGAAAGTCAAATTCAAAGGACGTGACTGATTTAGTCTATACAAAAGTTCTGGACACATATAAAAGAAAAGTCGAATCTATTTCAGCGCAGGCCTACCCGGTACTGAAGGATGTATATGACAGGATGTCGCATGTCTATGAAAATGTTGTTGTACCGATTTCTGACGGAGTAAGAGTTTATCAGGTTGTAACCAATCTTAAAGCAACTGCTGAATCAGAAGGAAAAGAACTGGCGAAATCATATGAAAAAACAGTTGTTCTTGCTACAATCGATGACGCATGGAAAGAACACCTCAGGGAGATGGATGAACTAAAACAATCCGTGCAGAATGCTACATACGAACAGAAAGACCCTTTGCTTATATACAAGTTTGAATCCTTTGAGTTGTTTAAAACTATGCTCACAAAAGTGAATAAAGATGTTGTAAGCACACTAATGAAAGGACACATACCAACACAGGACCCGGAACAGGTAAAAGAAGCACAGCGAAGACGCCAGGTCGATATGAGCAATCTAAGAACCTCAAAAAGTGACTTTTCTCAATACAGCAGCACAGGTGGAGGAGGGCAGGACAGGAATCAGAAAACCGAACCTGTAAGAGTTGATAAGAAAGTAGGAAGGAATGATCCATGTCCCTGTGGTAGCGGGAAGAAATACAAAAATTGTCATGGTCTGCAACAGGGAGGTGTGCAGGGAGCAAATGCAATTACCTGATTAGCTTTTGTTAACCTCATCAATTGCTTTCTGTATACGGGTATAGGTAGTGCGGTTAACAGGAACCAGAGGAAGCCTTAGAGTATTCTGGCAGATGTTCATTATACTCAGCATAGCTTTTATTCCTGAAGGATTACCATCGAGAAAAAGGAGTTCTATCATTTCTAGATAACGGAGTTGTATTTCACGAGCTGATTTGCAATTATTTTTTAGCGAATTTGTGACTAGTTCACAGGTAGCTGAAGGGAATGCATTTGCAAGAACTGAGATGACACCTGCTCCACCTGAAGCAATAATAGGAATAGTCATCATATCATCACCTGATATTACACTAAAACCATCAGGTTTGTTCCTTATTATCCTCATAATCTGTGCTATATCACCAGATGCCTCTTTTACGGCAACTATGTTTTCACACTCATTTGCAAGCTCGATACAGGTTTCAGATGATATATTACTGCACGTTCTGCCAGGTACATTATACAGGATCACAGGAATAGGACTACAGGTTGCAATTGACTTAAAATGTTGAAATAATCCTCTCTGATTTGGTTTATTATAATAAGGAGCCACAGATAATATTCCATCAACTCCGGTAAGATTCGAATGTCTTACACAATTTATTACTTCCTGGGTGCTATTTCCTCCAATTCCTATCACAATAGGAATTCTGTTATCAGTAACCTCCACAACATAAGATATAATTGCTTTCTTTTCATCTTTAGTGAGAGTGGCTGATTCACCGGTGGTTCCCATCACAACAATATAGTTTACGCCTCCGTGGATTACATGATTTACTATGCGGCCCAAAGCAGCGAAATCTATGCTGGAATCATTCTTAAAAGGCGTCACAATAGCTACCCCGGTACCTCTGAATTTTTTTATATCCTTCATTGCAGATCAAATTAATTAACAGTTCCCGAATTTATCATTTCAAGGTAATGTACTACCTGATTCAGGTAATCTTCAACGTTTACAGGATTTTTCAAATCCATCATGAGGTCGAAAGGAGTGTTTCCGTTTTCTGATTCATAAAGACCGACCTTTAAGCCGGCATTTGATAAGGAGGAAATATATTGAAGAGGGAACACTTTTTTGAAATTCAGATCAATCAGGACATCAAACCTGTTGTTCACGAAATTTTTAGTTTCAGAGGAAACAGGTTGATAAAATATGTTTAATTCTTCCTTTTTTAAAACTGAAAGATATCTGATTGCTGTGTATTGATTTGGTAGAGTATTACCTGGAAAATAACCAAATATTTTAACATCAGTTTTATTTTCGTGCATCTTTTGATAAAACCTCGATAAACAAGCAAAGTCATCAATCTTTGAGGCATCCCAAACAATCCCGATATTTTTTACCTGATGCATATTGGTAAAATGTGTTTTTCTCTTTGTTCCTGATATCTTGTTCTTAAGGAGAACTTCTCCGATCTTCAGCCTGATATTTTTAAATAATTCCATTTTACAAACCTAACAGTTTTTTGTTAAAATAAGCTGTCATTAAATTTTATTCTTCACCAATTTCTTTGAGAAAATCATCCTCACTCTTAAGGATTATTTTAAGCTTTTTAGCTTCTTCTTTTTTTGACTTACCCATGTTCTCTCCGGCTAGGATAAAGGAGGTTTTTCCCGATACAGATGCTGAATTTTTGCCTCCGTTTCTTTCAATCATCTCTTTATATTCATCACGACTATGCTTTGTGAATACTCCTGAAATAACTATAATCTTACCCCCCAGGGAATTGCCTGCAGGACTGGTTTCAATCTCGTTACTGAATCTGATACCGGTCGATTTGAGACGTTTAATCATTTCAAGATTATCAGCATCAGAAAAGTATGCAACAATACTTGCAGCTATTTTTGGACCGATTTCATAGACGCTGGTTAATTGTTCAAGATCAGCATTTATCAGTTCATCAATAGTCCTGAATCTTGAAGCGATGGTTTTTGCAACTGTCTCTCCGACATGCCTGATGCCAAGAGCAAAAAGTACTCTTGGATAAGGAGTATCAATCGATTTTTTTATACTTTTCAGAATATTGGAAGCTGACTTTTCCCCCAGACGTTCAAGTGGAACAAGTTGGTCAAGGCGCAAATCGTAAAGATCCGAAATGTTTCTTATAAGGTTCTTGCTGAACAACAGATCGACGGTCTCTTCTCCAAGTCCGTCAATATTCATTGCCTTCCTGCTTATAAAATGCTCAATTCTGCCTTTGATCTGAGGAGGGCAATGAAGGTAGTTTGGACAAAAATGATTTGCTTCACCTTCATTTTTAATAAGTTCAGTGCCACATTCAGGACAATTGGAAATAAAGACAATCTTTTTGCTGTTTTCATTTCTGAAGGTATGATCAACCCCGACAATTTTTGGAATTATTTCGCCACCTTTTTCAACATAAACCATGTCATTCAGATGAAGATCAAGAAGTGAGATCTGGTCTTCATTATGAAGAGTAGCGCGTTTTACTGTGGATCCGGAAAGAAGGACAGGTTCAAGATTTGCCACAGGGGTTATTGCCCCTGTTCTGCCAACCTGGAAAGCTACAGATAACAACCTGGTCGTTGCTTCTTCGGCTTTATATTTATAGGCAATTGCCCAGCGCGGAGACTTGGCTGTGAAACCCAGCTCATGTTGCTGCATCAGGGAGTTGACTTTAATAACTACCCCATCTGTATCATAAGGGAGGTTTTTGCGCTCTGATTCCCAATACGTAATAAATTGAATTACCTCAGCGATATTCCTGCATAACTTAATACTTTTTGCAACACTGAATCCCCATCCTGCAGCTTCTTTAAGATTATCATAATGATTGTCGTGAGGTAGTTCTTCGGAGAGAAGAAAATAAACCATGCACTCAAGAGATCTTGATGCCACGATTCTCGGATCAAGAAGTTTCAGCGTACCTGCTGCGGCATTTCTCGGATTGGCAAAAGGAGTAATACCTGCTCTTAATCTCTCCTCATTTAATCTGTTAAATACGGCCCTTGGCATAAGTATTTCGCCCCTGATGACGAATTCTGCCGGCAATACTTTATTAGTTATTTTAAGGGGGATATTCCTGATCGTTTTCACATTTAAAGTAACATCATCGCCTTTATTTCCATCACCTCGTGTTACTGCTCTGAATAGTGATCCGTTTTTATAAATTATGCTGATTGATGCTCCGTCAAATTTCGATTCGCAGACATATTCAATTGATTGTGAGATTGTTTTGTGAACCCTGTTGTCAAATTCCCTTAATTCCTCTTCGCTGTAAGTGTTTCCCAGCGAAAGCATAGGATAAGTGTGTTCGAACTGCTCAAACTCTCTGGTTAAGTCGCTGCCAACCCGTCTGGTAGGAGAGTCGGCGATTATAAATTCAGGGAATTTCTTCTCAAGAGTTTCAAGTTCATTCAGGAGAAGATCGTACTCAAAATCCGAAATTGAAGGCTGATTTGAAACATAATATCTATTGTTATGCTCTTTAATATCCTTCCGGAGAATATCTATTCGTGTCTTAGCTTCAGATTGTTTCATTTGTTCTTTTAAAATTTACAGGAATCAGGATATCAAATAAGTCGATAATCAGTTCCAGACCCCTTCAATTTTGCTGCCGCACTTATTACACTTCCCTCCGCTGATGTTATTGGCTGAGATCCGGAACCCCTGTCTGGCAATAACCGTTGAGTTGCATGAAGGGCATTTTGTATCCGAAATTTCATTCCCCGGCGCATTTCCTGTATACACATATTTTAAACCTTCTTCAGTTGCAATATTATAAGCTTTATTAAGTATTTCAACAGGTGTGGGAGGCAATTGTTCAAGTTTATGCATAGGGTAGAACCTGCTGAAATGCAATGGTATGTTTTTAAACCCGTTATCACTTAGCCATTTGCACATATTCCCGATATCAGACAGATTATCAGTCCAGTCGGGAACAATAAGATTGGTTATTTCAAGCCATACTCCCGAATCTTTAAGAACTTTAAGGGAATCAAGTACTGGCTGTAACTTTCCACCTGTCAATTTCAGATAAGAACTTTCAGTAAACGCCTTAAGATCAATATTGGCTGCATCAATAACACTGCAAAGCTTTTTCAGGGGTTCTGTGTTAATATAACCGTTTGATTTAAAGATATTTTTCACACCGGCATTCCTTGCAAGAGTTGCTGTTTCAAAAACATATTCATAAAAAGTAACAGGCTCAGAGTATGTATAAGCAATTGAACTGCAGTTATTCTTAACACATTCCTCAACTACTTTTTCAGGCATCAGGTCAAAATTTCTGGTTTTATCAGGACTGATCTGTGATATTGTCCAGTTCTGACAGTTCAGACAAACAAGATTACAGCCGGCTGTTGCAATAGAGAAGGCTTTTGAACCGGGCAGAAAATGATAAAGCGGTTTCTTTTCAACCGGATCGACATTAACGGTGCATGGGTTACCAAATGCCAGAGTATATAACTTTGAGTCGTGAACTTTACGGTTATTGCATTTACTTAATTCACCCTCCTTCAAAACACATTCATTTGGGCAGATCCTGCACATTATTCCTCTCGCAGTTTCTTCCTGGAACATGGCAATTTTCTTAAACACGACAGGTTCTTCAGACGACATTTCTGAAAAAACTGACCGGCATGGGAAGCACATCATCCCTGCTGACAAAGCCAGTGACTTTTTCAGAAAGTCACGTTTACTAAGATCATATTTTTTCTTCTGCATTTTGCTCTGATATTAATTGTCCAACTACACGATGAAACTTCTTTGTTTAAGACCCCCTTCCCAACCTACACTTTGCGGGGAAGGTTCTCCTGAGAGGGGATTTTTAAAAACATGACTAAAACTACGATTTGTTACTAATTGTACCAAAAAGAATTCCTCCAAAAATCAGAGCTGCCAATAAATAAGCAGAAATCTGAATTCCGAGCATGGGCACTGCAAAACCAGATATAAAGATAAAACCGAATGCAGAACCCGCAAGATCCGCACTGTAAATTGCAGGTGACGCAGCTATTCCTCCAGGTTTGATTGTAAGTTCACGAAAAATGCGCCCAGTACATAATGCTGGTAAAAAACCGGAAAACATAATTACTATAACCGAGAGAAGCCCGCTTTTTATTTCTATCATAGAATTATAGACCAGACCAAAGATGATATAAAATACCATCAGGACTATAACTTTGTTTCTTAGTGAAATAGTATCAAAGAGGCGGATATTAATTCCTGAACCGACAGCAAGACCACTCATTAATCCTGCAATAATCAGTCCGGTGAGCTGATACATATTCCCAACCATCATTTGAAGACTTATAAGAATGATAATTTCAAATCCGGCAAGTGCTGATGCACTGAAATACATCAACATACTTCTTCTTTTTATTGTCGTCACGGGCAGTGCGAAGACAATAAAGAGAAGTACTATCGTGGGGATTTTCTCACCAAGGTTTTTACTGAACTGATAAGATTGGGAATGTAAACATGCCACAGGGAAAGCAGATCTGTTTTGTTCTGTCTTATGGTCAATAAGTGCACTAATTTCGTCCGACTTCTTTATTATAAGATCATCCTCGAGATAGTCTGAGCTGACATAAATATTTTTAATATGTCTCTTTTCCACTAGCTGACAAAATGCTAATGATATTGGTTTGTCGGAAGCGACAAAATAAAGTTTATTACCCTCAACTGGTTTTACATTTTTGAAATTGGCTTCCAAACTATTATAGATTGATGAAATCAGACTTAATGATTCTTTATTCAGGTAATTGTCTCCTGTACCCGGAGAACACATAAAGATGCCATCTGTTTTAAGCCTTTTCTTCACCGATGTAAAGAATTCTGATGTATAGTATCTGTTCAGGAGAAGAGTTGATGGAGGCGGGACAAGCAGAATTACAACATCCACTAATTCAGTGAAATTTCGGATATATCTGTAAGCATCTCTGTTCACTACTGAAACTTTCCCGGGAAACTTATCACCAACTGACGTTTCATACTTAACAAGGGCAGGGTCCCTTTCAATATAAATGACGCTCTTTACAGGATATTTTAATATTTCAGGAATATGGGATTGAGGTGATCCTGATATCATAATTACTTTTTCGGGTGATTCACTCTGTAGCATTGCATAATGGATATCCTCTTCCCTTTCAGTTGCATCATCTTTATATGCCAGAAGTCTTTGATTGTAATAGAGACTTTCTTCCCCTTTATATTTCCCTATAGTGATGTTACCATAGGGTGTATCTTTAGTGCCGGTAACTTTTATACCCGGAAGTAATATCTGTCTGAAAAGCAAATCAGGTTTTAAAAATATAATAAATACTGCCAAAATAATCATGAAAAATTTAAGATAGATCTTTGATTTCGGACTGACGATATAGTAAGCAGTCAACGAATAACCAACAGCCAATAATATTATCATCAGAAGCAATTTGTAAGTACTGAGTAGCCCTGCTGACAAAAGAGCTATCAGAATTCCTGCAATGATTCCACCTGTTGTTTCAACTGAAAATGATTTTCCAGGTACAAAGTTATTTTCTGAGCCGGCTAATGTTATCAACTTAATGAATGTGAATCCCGATGCCAGACAAAAAGGAATCAGAACCAGGAATGTATAGATTATTGCTACCAGGAAAGAAGGAGTTTCACCGGGATTTAAAAACACCCTGGATAGAAAAAGCAACAATGCCAGGGAAATAAAAGGGCTGATTGAAAAAACAAGATTTATCTTTCGTATGTCATTTAGTGTTGATCTACCGGCTATTGAGGCTCCAATTGCTGATCCTATCAACCATGATCCTAAAAATGAGCCTGTTATCAGTTCATACCCTCCGGTAACATTCAAGATCTCTCTCATAAGCAGGAGTTGAATTG
>Ga0302164_10000080_pt1 | contig 43111 bp, 39 predicted proteins | sample I_Fen_E3_1_FD_193500 | JGI IMG/M metagenome (GOLD analysis project Ga0302164, IMG submission 193500) | Peat permafrost microbial communities from Stordalen Mire near Abisko, Sweden - I_Fen_E3_1 | ecosystem: Environmental > Terrestrial > Soil > Wetlands > Permafrost | place: Sweden: Abisko...
AACCATTTACTTCCTACTCAACCCATTCAACAACTCACCGTATTTCTTAATCACCTTTTGTGTGGACGAATCTTTGTCATACACCGAATACCATCCTTGTGGTTCGTGTGGAGGATCGCCAATAAAATTGTCGCCTGCCTTCCACATGCCTTCGGCTACGCGTGGCCTTCCTTCACCTGCCCACGCCCAGAAGTTTACTCCGGCCACCACGCTGTTTTCTGCCGAAGCGCTTTGATACACCGCTTCAAATAATTTATCGTAATACTGATCTCTTATCACCGTAGTCGATGAAGGCTCATGACTGTTGCCATCACGCGAGATTCCAAACTCTTCCAGTACCATGGGCTTATTAATTTTCTTTGAAATCGCTTCGTGCTCTTTCAAATAATTGAGCGCGTATTCAATACTCAACGGAAGTGTGGAATCAGCTTTGGCCGGATTGTAAATACTCCAGTTCTGCACCCAGATGTGAATGGTTTGATAATCGATGCTTGTGATGCCATGATCTTTTTCCGGATCAGTACCCGAATACGAGGAAGAAGTTTTTCCCTCACTGCCTGTTGTTACCAAATGGTTCGGATCAAGTTGTTTAACCAACGAAGAAGTAGCTGCAATCCATTTAGTGTACGCTTCCACATTATTCACACCGCGCGGCTCGTTGCCAAGTTCCCACGCCATGATGGTGGGATCATTTTTATACTCCAGGTTCGAGTATGAGTTTTTGCGCGCTACAATTATTTTGATATGATTGTTAAACAACTCCACGGCTTTTTCGCTGGAGTAAAATTTCGCGGCGAATTTCTGGTACACGTCCCAATTGCCTCCCGGATGCGGAGGCGGATAAGGGATGGAGTCGGCAGCACCTGCCCACACCATATATTGCCCCATGCCGCCGGACCAGTTCCAAAAATTATTAAGACACATGATCGCGTACATGTCGCGCTTCTTCATCTCACTCAAAAGAAAATCCAGTCCATCAAAAACTTCTTCATTGTAAACACCGGAACTGGTTTGCAAAGCCGGCACCATGCGATACGGTTCTTTGTCAGGTCCTTCGCTGCCGGCTACGACACGCAAATTATTTACCCCCAATTCTTTCAGTCGATCAAGTTCACGTATCAATCGTTCGCGATCCCCTCCTTCACCTTTCGAACCGAGGTTCAATCCATACCAGAAATTGGTGCCCATGAAATAATAAGGCTTATCGCCAATAACGAATTGCGTTCCTTTCACTTTTACAAAAGGTGTTTCTTGTTTACACCCGATGAACAGTGTCATGGCCATCAATACCAAATAACAAAAATGATTTTTCATGATAGAACGTGATTTCGATGGGTAAGTATACGTAGAGTCAAAAAGTTATGAATTCAATTCGTATAATAAAGTGTTTGTCCCTTTTTATCCAAAATCTTCTTGTCTCTGATATGACCGATGGCGGCTCCACTGGTGTTGTATAAGAATCCATTCATGAAGTGCCCGATATGTTCTCCCGCTTCGCTGAAGAGATTCTTGCCATCATTCGTGTAGGCTTTGTAGGTTCCGCTTTGGTCGTAATACTGTGTCATACAATAAAGGTACTTTTTTAAATCTTGACAACAGTTTGTTTACGCTATGACGGTTATCATTTTCTCGCAACAGGCCCTATTGCGATCTTTGTAATCTCAAAATAAAAAGATCATGACAAAACAATTGATGATTAAAAATCTATTGCTTGGCCTCCTCTCGTGGTTAATCCCGTTTGTCGTTTCGTTTTTGTTTTATAAGCGGGGTGGAGAACTTGCTGTCCCCTATGCCACATTCAAATCCACCATTATGGTGGTGGGTGTGCTATCGGGTTGCTATCTTTTGTATCGCTACTTCAAGTATGTCGATAGCGACTTTATCAGGGACGGAGTGATTGTTGGGGTGTCATGGTTTGCCATCAACATAATCCTTGACGCAGTAATTCTCATTCCAATGATGAAGACGACGTTTACTAATTATTTTATGACCATTGGGATAAGTTACTTTTCTATTCCCAGTATCAGTATATCGATGGGATTTTTGCTTGATCGAAAAGGAAAGTAAGAATAACCTTTTTTTAATTTTTTTAGTCTAAAGGGAAACCAATCTCACTATGAATTATCGCAGAGTCGTATTTGCATCCCTTCTTCTCTTCACCTCATTCATTTCCTATTCTCAAGGGGTTGGCATACCTTCCAAAAGAGGAGGAATTGGTTTCGGCAACCTCCCAAAGTTTTCCGGCATCCGGTTCAATTTCAGTGATAAGAATGTTGAAAAGATTAGTGGCATTAATATCACGGTGTGGCAAACAAAAGTTGACAGTGCTCAAACTGGCACGGTTAACGGGATTTCAATCGGGGTACCACTTGCTATAGGCACTGAAAATAAAAACGGAATAGGCATTGGCATTTTTGGAGTTGTTGCAACAAAAAATATTTCCGGCCTCAACTTCGGTGGATTAGGAGTGGGAGCCGGCAGTCACATCACCGGTTTCAATGTAGGTGGCTTTGGCATTGGTTCTGGTGGAAACTTGAAAGGAATCACTATTGGTGGGTTGGGCGCTGGTGCTGGCGAGAATGCCACGGGAATAAATATTGGAGGACTTGGAGTTGGTGCGGGTGGAAATTTAAAAGGATTTAATTTTGGTGGTCTCGGTGCAGGTGCAGGCAAAAATGTATCGGGAATTAATCTCGCAGGCCTGGCAGTTGGTGCGGGAACAGATCTAACGGGTATCAGCATTGCTTGCTTAGGAGCTGGCGCAGGTGGAACAGTGAAAGGAATTACTATCGGAGGGTTAGGTGTGGGTGCTGGAAAAGAATTGAAGGGCCTGGCTATATCTGCTCTTGCTGTAGGCAGTCCTAAGATTAAAGCTATTGTGATTTCGCCTGTAGTGGGCGGAGTTACAGTGCGAGGAATAATTATTGCCCCGATTCATTTATTAGTTGGGCCGTTTAAAAAATTTAAACATGCCAATGATCACGTGAACAGTGAAGAGACCGATGGAACACTAAAGGGACTTTCGGTAAGTATCTTTAACAAAGTAAATGGTCAACAGCACGGAGTTACATTTGGTGTTGTAAACTACACCAAAAAAATCAAGGGCGTTCAGTTCGGCCTTATCAATATCGTGAAAGAAAATCCGAAAGGACTTCGCATACTTCCGATTTTCAATCTGCGGTTTGGAAAAAAATCCGAGTAGGCTCATCTCAAAAAATAGAAAAAAGTCATTCATGAAAAAAAAGGTTGATTATACATTACATCCGATCGGCTCTGTTGAATCTTCCATTCTCAATCGCGAAGATGCACCCAGTCAAGGCAATGAAGGCGCGCCTGATGCGTGGATCAGTGTGAATAAAAACGTGGCAGAAGGATTAGATGGAATAAAAGTGGGCGAGCAACTTATTATCCTCACCTGGTTTCATCAATCCAAACGCGATGTACTCAAGCTCCATCCGCGATGGGATAAAAATAATCCGCTGACCGGGGTGTTTGCCACACGCTCACCCGATCGACCCAATCCAATTGGATTGCATCAGGTAAAAGTATTACAAATCAAAGACAACAGAATTAAAGTAGCTTCCCTTGAAGCGATTGATGGAACACCGGTGATAGATATTAAGCCGGTGATTTAATTAATGTTGATTAGTTCTTTACAGATTCTCTTTGCAAACGCTGGCCCTTCATAAATAAATCCGGTATAGACCTGGATCAAATCCGCGCCTGCTTTTATTTTCTCAAGCGCATCATCTGGTGACATGATTCCCCCCACCCCGATGATCGGATAATTCTTTCCAAGTTTTGATCGCAAATAGGAAATCACTTCAGTGGATTTTTTTGCCAGTGGTTTTCCACTCAATCCTCCGTTGCCAATAATAGAGATTGTTTCAGTCGTAGTAGTAAGCCCTTCTCGGGAAATGGTCGTGTTGGTGGCAATCACGCCATCTGTTTTTGTAGCCAGAAGTATTTCAATAATATCATCCAATTGCGATGGCGTAAGATCGGGGGCAATCTTCAACAGCACGGGCTTTGGTTTTTCTTTCAAATTGCTCAGCTGTTTTACATGAAGCATCAGATTCTTCAGCGGCTCTTTCTCTTGAAGTTCTCGTAAGCCTGGGGTGTTGGGCGAGCTTACGTTCACCACAAAATAATCTACATACGGATACAAAGTCTCGAAGCAAAAATTATAATCATCTACGGCCTTATCGTTGGAGGTGATTTTATTTTTGCCAATGTTTCCTCCAACAATGATTTCTGATTTTCTCTTCCTCAATCGCTCTACTGCTGCCAAAACTCCCTCATTATTAAAACCCATTCGATTAATAAGCGCCTGATCGTTGGGCAACCGAAACAATCTTGGCTTGTCATTGCCAACTTGCGCCTTCGGTGTGAGTGTTCCTATTTCAATAAATCCGAAACCGAGGCAAGCGAGTTCATCAATTAATTTCGCGTCTTTATCCAGGCCAGCTGCCAAGCCAATCGGGTTTTTGAATGTGATTCCAAAAAGTTCGCGTTCCAGTTTTGGATGATCTAAGGAATAGAAAACACGCATTAGGTCTTTTGCAAAAGGAATTGCTCCAAGAATTTTAAGGAGTGAAAAAGTAAAGTGATGGATTTTTTCAGGATCGAATAGAAAGAGAATTGGGCGGATGAGCAGTCGGTACATAGTTGCGCCAAAGGTAACACAGTACGCCAAGGTTCGTGTCTTCACGAACGAAAAAAATTGTAGATTGTGATAAGATCAATCTTTCAAAAAGATGAAAAAGACTTCAACTCTTATTTTCAGTTTCTTGTTATCAATTACCCTTGCAGCGCAAGTGATCACTGGATATGTTTTCGTTGATATGAACAACAACGGCATAAAAGACAAAAATGAGGAAGGCATAAAAGGTGTGGTGATTTCAAACCAAGTCACCACCATTGAGACAAACGTTGCTGGAGCGTATCAACTTAAGGCACAAGGTTACGGATTCGTTTTCATTAGTTTGCCCAGTGGATACAAATCACTAAAAGGTAATTGGCAAAAAATTTCCAGCAATACGGCCATTGATTTTCCCCTTGCAAAAACTTCCTCTATACAGGAATTCAAATTCATCCACGCTTCGGACACTCATATTAGTGAAAAGAGTATTGATCGCATGGAGAAACTTCGTGCGATTGTCGAACAGGTGAAACCGGATTTTGTGATCATCACCGGTGATCTCGTGCGCGATGCACTCCGCGTTTCTGAAAAAGAGGCTACGGGTTATTACGAGCTTTATCTAAAAGAAATTCAAAAGTTTTCCGTGCCCGTGTGGAGTGTTCCCGGCAATCACGAAAACTTTGGCATCGAGCGGCATCTTTCCTTAGTAAGTCAAATTCATCCGCTGTATGGAAAGAAAATGTATCATCATTATCTCGGCCCCAACTATTACTCTTTTAATTATGGAGGCGTTCATTTCATCGGTCTCGATGATGTTGACTTTGAAGACTTGTGGTATTATGGGCACGTTGATTCTGTGCAAGTTGAATGGATGAAAAAAGATTTGGCAACAATTTCATCTAGTACACCTGTAATTACATTCAATCATATTCCATTTTTTTCGGGTGGACTAAGTTTAACAACATTTATCGAAACTGGATTATCGCGCACGCTTGAACGAGAAAAAGGAGTTTTACAATTCCGCCACACGGTCTCAAACGCGCATGAATTAATTTCTATTCTCAGCAAGTACAATTACCCAATTGCTTTATCCGGACATTATCATGCACGACAAGTATTTTGGTATGAGAACGATGGACAGAAAACAAGGTATGAACAAACGAGCGCAGTCGTTGGGCCAGGGGAAGAAGGAGAAATCAAAATTCCTTCGGGAGTAACTTTGTACTCCGTGAAAGATGGAAAAATTTCGGAGGGTCAGTTTATTCCGCTTGATAAGAAATAGATCAAAATAATTGAACCGATCACTCGGCCAGGGATAGCAGTGGAAATTTTTTTGGGAGGGATTTGTGTAGGGCAAAAAATTGCAACGGATAGCCCGGTGCCATGCCTCGTTGGCAGGCCGCCAAATCAGTACAATCGTTGTAGTTCTTATCTTACCTGAGATGGCTATCAGCCTCATTAATTTCCGTACCTTTGACGCTCATTTTTCAGAGCTATGATTTCAGTTAATAACCTCTCTCTTCAGTTTGGAAAGCGTGTTCTCTTCGACCAGGTAAACCTCAAGTTCGCTGACGGCAATTGTTATGGTGTAATTGGTGCGAATGGTGCAGGCAAATCAACATTTTTAAAAATCTTAGCCGGTGATATCGACCCCACTGCCGGACAAGTGGCCCTTGAGCCGGGCAAGCGCATGGCCGTGCTGCGCCAAAATCACTTTGAATTTGATGAAGTGCCTGTGTTGGATACTGTGATGATGGGCCACTCCAAACTGTGGAAGATCATGCAGGAGAAAGATGCTATCTATGCCAAACCCGATTTCACGGAAGAAGATGGAATTCGTGCCTCTGAATTGGAACACGACTTCAGCGAAATGAATGGCTGGAATGCACCGTCGGATGCGGCTGCGTTGTTAAGTAACCTTGGCATCACTGAAGACTTGCATTATTTGCACGTGCGTGAGTTGAGTGGAAATCAAAAAGTGCGGGTGTTATTGGCCCAAGCCATTTTTGGAAATCCCGATCTCCTGATTCTTGATGAGCCAACCAACGATTTGGATATTCACACCATCACGTGGCTGGAAGATTTTTTATTGGAATTTAAAAACACTGTGATTGTTGTATCCCATGATCGTCACTTTTTGGATACCGTTTGCACACACGTTGTAGATATTGACTTCAAAGCGATAAAATTATACACCGGAAATTATTCGTTCTGGTACGAGTCCAGTCAGCTCGCCTTGAGCCAGCGTTCATCAGCCAACAAAAAAGCGGAAGAAAAGAAAAAAGAGCTTACCGAATTTATTTTGCGTTTCAGCGCGAACGTTTCCAAATCCAGACAAGCTACCAGTCGCAGGAAATTACTAGAGAAAATTACCGTAGATGATATTCAACCTTCATCTCGAAAATATCCTGCCATCATCTTTACTCAGAAAAGAACAGCCGGTGATCAGATTCTTCATGTAGAAAACCTGAGCATGTCGCTGGGTGAAAATCAATTATTCAAAAACGTGGACTTCTTCGTGAACAAAGGCGATAAGATTGCTGTGCTGGGCAAAGATAGTTTGGCGATCACATCGTTGTTTCAAATTTTAGCCGGTGAATTAAAACCGGATAAAGGCGAATTCAAGTTTGGCCAAACCATTACAAGTGCATACTTGCCTAACGAAAACGAAAAATATTTTAAGTCGGATGATAATTTAGTAGACTGGCTCCGCCAATTCTCGGAAGACAAAGACGAAGTTTACATTCGTGGCTTTTTAGGAAAGATGCTTTTCTCTGGTGAAGAAGTTTTTAAAAAATGCAGTGTATTATCCGGGGGAGAAAAAGTGCGTTGCATGGTATCACGAGCGATGCTGGCAGGCGCCAATTTTTTAATTTTAGATGAACCAACCAACCATCTCGACCTTGAATCCATTCAGGCATTTAACAATGCATTGAAAGATTTCCCGGGCACGGTAATGTTCACGTCACACGATCATGAGTTTACTCAAACTGTCGCCAACCGAATCATCGAAATAGGACCGAATGGATTCTTAGATAAGCTAATGACTTACGATGAATATATCTCCAGCGAAAAAGTGATGGAGCAGACGGAGGCGCTGTATGCGTAGAATAAGAAAATTATTTTATGTCAACACCAAAAAGCAGTCGAGCTATGTCTTCATCTTCTGCTTTATCGTGCGACTCAGCATGTCGCATGGAGAGTGTGATTTTTAAGAATCTCTTCATGTCTTGAGGCGAGTCAACCTTTGCTCCATGTCTATCAAAGTCCGCAATCTCTTTTATAACCAAACCATTTCCATAAATCGCGATTCTTGCCTTTGCGTCCGCTAGCGATATTTTTGCTTCTGAATGTTTACTGACATCTCTACTCGCTAGCTGGGCACATGCTTGCAAGTAATCTGTATACGCTTTGATTTTGAGTGCTTTCTTTTGATTCTTTGATTCTCTTTTTGATTGCAAGTACGCACCCAAGGCAACTCCCAACAATGGAAGTATTGCCAGTAATAATGTTTGATTCATAGCTAATCTTTTACTTTAATGGAATCGTGAATTCTGTGACTTGATATTCCAAAGTTGAACATCAAGCTTTCACCTCTACCGGCTTCATATTCTTCTTCAAACTAAATCTTTCCCACACTGCGCTTATCAATGTGAGCACTTTATTCTCGCCAGAGTCTCACCTCGGACTCTGGTGTCACTAAGTCCTTAAGCGCTATTCTGGAAATTTGTATTCAAGTATGCCCTTGATACCCTTTTTCAATTTTGGTAAATCGTTTTGAACAGCCTCCCAGATTATATCGTAGTTAATGGCAAAATATTCATGCACTAAAACATTACGTGAGCTAATGATCAAAGGCCATTCAATATCTACAAACTCTTCTCTAAGCTCCTTTGAAATTTTATAGCTTGCCTCACCAATCACCTCCAACAACTTAACTACGGCAAGTTGCAACATATAATTATTTTGGAACGCGGATTCATCTACTCCCTTGCAAAAAGTTTCAATAGACTCAATTGCACTGAGCAAATGCCGCAGACGCTCTTTATCACCCAGGCTGCCTTTCATAGATCAGTCTTTTATCTTTGTCTATGTATGGCCGGAGACGAGGTGATAGACCTTTTTCAGAAATCAAATCAACTCTCATACCCAACAAATTCTCCAAGCCAAGCTGGATAGCAACAAATTTGTAAAGCCCTACATGATCCTCCAATTCAACCATCAAATCAAAATCACTGTCATTATCTTGTTCGCCTCTGGCATAAGATCCAAACAAGTATGCTTTCCGCACGGGTTGGCCTTTGAGATAGTTTTGTATCGCACTGAAATCTTCCACTTTAAATCTTTTTTATTACGAATATAGCCAAACTTGATTTTAACTTTTACTTCACCTCCACCGGTTTCATATTTTTCTTCAAACTAAACCTTGCCCACAGGGCGCTTATCAATGTGAGCACTGCACCCAGCAACATCGCAGCACCGGGAAAATAAATTGGTGCGTCAGGTTCAGTGAAGTAAGAAAATAATCCGTTCATCATGGGAGGGCCAATGATCGAAGCAGCACTCATCATACTCGTGAAGCCGCCTTGTAACTCACCTTGCTCGTTGGGTGGTAAAATTCCAGACATGATACCTTGCAGCGCTGGGCCAGCAATTCCACCAAGGCAATACACTACCGTGAATGCATACATCATCCAACCTTCAGTCGCGAACGCATACAGTAAAAACCCAAGTGCATACAATGCCAGACCAAAATACACACTACGCTGCTGGCCGAGTTTAGGAATAATCAAACGAATCAATCCGCCTTGCACAATCGCAAATACGAGTCCAACTACACCGAGAGAAATGCCAATCAGTCTGGGCGTCCATTGAAATTTTTCGATGGTGTAATACGACCAATTACTTTGCACCGCGTGAGCAGAAACATAAACGAGTGCAAGTGAAATGAAAAGTCCTAAGACTACTTTAAAGCGAAACAGGCTTTTGAATGTGCCGATTGGATTCGCTCGAGCCCAGGTAAATGTTCTCCGGTTTTCTTGTTTGAGTGATTCGGGTAAAATAAAATAGCCGTATAAAAAGTTCAGAAAGGCAAGTCCTGCTGCAGCAAAGAAAGGTACGCGCGAACCAAAGCCTCCGAGCAATCCACCGATCACCGGCCCGATGATAAAACCAAGGCCAAAGGCGGCACCGATCATTCCAAAATTTTGTGCCTTGTTTTCAGGCGTGCTGATATCAGCAATATAGGCACCAGCCGTGCTGAAGCTCGCGCCCATCACACCCGCGATAACTCTTCCCACAAACAACCAACCGATTGTAGGAGCAAATCCTTGAAATAAAAAGTCGATGCCAAACCCCAACAGCGAGCCCAATAATACCGGCCTACGACCGTAACGATCACTAAGCCCACCAACAATCGGGGCACAAAAAAATTGAGTGATGGAATAGGATGCAATCAACCATCCCCCATAGGTTGCAGCAGCACTTACGCTCGAAAGGCTGTTAATGCCACCCCCCAACAATTCGCGAACGAGGTTAGGCATTACCGGAATGATGATACCCCAACCGGTAACATCTAATAATAACGTGATGAAGATAAACCAGATAGCAGGACGTTTGGCAGGCATAATGAAAAATTTGAGCGTGAAAATACTAAGTTCTCTGCTAATCGTAATCCGTTAATGGTTAATCGTTATCAGTTAATGGGAAATCAATCGATGGTTTTTTTGTCCTCAATTAACTATTAACGGATAACTAATAACTTTAACAAGCTGTAACCATTTGTTAACCCTCCGGTAACTAACACGAATTTTGAAAATATCCCGCGCCTTGACCACCGACGAACAGATCATGGAAGCCGTGAAAAACGGTGAGCTTCAACAGGCTTCGGTGCTGTTTGACCGGTACAATAAGCGGATCTTCAATTTTCTGCGGCAACTGACCAACGACAGTATGTTGGCCGAAGACCTGGCGCAAAATGTATTTCTAAGGTTGATCAAATACCGAAACAGCTATCGCGAAGGCAACCGGTTTCAATCGTGGATCTACCAAATGGCGCGCAACGTTTTTGCCGATCATTATCAATCGAACAAAAACAAAACCGGGAGCCACATTGATGTTGAAAAAATGAGCGACCACATTTCAGATACGGAAGACAACCTCGACGAACGCGAACAACTGCTTCATCGCTCGCTGGCCAAACTGAGCGATGAACAACGCGAATTGCTTGTGCTTACACGCTTCCAGCATTTGAAATACGAAGAAGTCGCTGCGATCATGGACACGACCGTAGCCAACATCAAAGTGAAAGTGCATCGCGCCATTGGAAAGTTGAGAGAACATTATTTTGAATTGGAAAAAATAAACTAAAAAATCCTCCATCTCCCCTCTCCGATGGAGAGGGGTAGGGGGTGAGGCCTATGGAAAAAGAAAAATTGGAAAGCCTGTTGATCGATTACATCGATGGCAATCTTAATGAAGCCGGGCGGGCGATGGTGGAGAAAGAGTTGCAAAATGAAAGCACGGCAAAACTTTACAGCCAGTTGAAAGAGGTGATGGACTTGATGGCTAATTCCAAAGTAAAAGTTCCGGGTGTATCGTTGAAGCTAAATTTTGAAAAAGCATTGCAAGCAGAGATTTCAAAATCAGGAAATGCTTGGTCTGTGTCGACACAGACCACAAGTAAAGCCACGGCTGACAAGCAAGTTTTCTTCCAGCCTTGGATATTGCGGGTTGCAGCAGCCATTGTCTTAGTGATCGTTGGAGTTGCTATTGGCGACAAGATCAACACTAATCGTCAACATGAGCAGGAGTTGGCAAAGTTGAAAGAAGAGGTGGCGAACAATAAGAGGATGATGCTTTCGATGTTGGAAAATCAACAGTCGGCAAGCCAGCGAGTAATGGGCGCCACCGTAGCTTATGAATTGCCTAAAGCTGATGATGAGATTGTCAATGTGTTATCAAAAACATTGAATGAAGACTCTAACACCAACGTGCGGCTTGCAGCACTCGAGGCATTGGGTAAATTTCATCAGCAAGACCATGTACGCAAGATCTTGGTCACGTCGCTCACCACTCAAAAAGATCCTGTCGTGCAGATCGCGCTCATCCGCCTGCTCGTGCAGATGAAAGAAAAACAAATAGTAAATGAATTACAAAAAATCACGCGCGATGGCCAGGTGATGAAAGCAGTGAAAGATGAAGCTCACTCAGGAATTTTAAAACTTTCATAGTCGATTTGAAGATTAGTCGATTTGAAAATTAAAAGACGGAAAACAAAAACATTAAATAAATAAGTCATGAAAAAGTTAATATTAATTATCGGGATAGTAGTAGCAACAATCTGTGTATCGGTTGCCCAGGAGTTTAAAGTCGCTAAGAGCACAGGTCGTTTGGAAATTTATATCGGTCGGGTGACGGTAGAAGGGACAACAGGAAATGAAATAGTTTTTACATCCAATGACCATAAAGACAAAGACGAAGATGACCGATCGAAAGGTCTGCACGCCATCAGCGGCTCAGGCCTGGAGGACAATACCGGTCTTGGAATCAATGTTACTGACAAGGGTAACGTGGTAGAGGTTCGTCAGTTGAAAAAAATGAATTCACCCAATGTGAAAATTCAGGTTCCAAAGGGAGTGATCATTTACTATCAACACGAATCTCAATACGGTGGCGAGGCTAAATTCAAAAACCTGGAAAATGAAATTGAAGTGTCGGCCAACTACAATAGTGTTGAATTGGAAAACGTAACTGGCCCGGTGACCGCGAAGAGTGTGTACGGTCATGTGGAAGCTGACTTCAATGCAAACGTGAAAGGCCCGATCTCAATCGTTTCGGTGTACGGCTATGTGGATGTAACGCTACCTGCAACCATCAAAGCCGATCTGAAGATGACTACATCTTATGGCGAACTCTTTGCTGCTCCTGAATTCAAAATAGAATATGAAAAGCAAGGAGACATGATTCGCTATGACGATCGCGTAAACGGGAAACTAAACGGCGGAGGCATGAAAGTTGATCTCAACTCAAGCTACGGTAAAGTTTATTTGAGAAAGAAATAAGCAGCTTGCGTCCTGGCGTCTTTGCGGTGAAATTATAAATCGAAAGGGCGCGAGGGCACAAAGTTTAAATAGATTCAAAATCTTGAATTATGAAAACGAAATTATTTCTCCTACTCTTTTTTGTTGGAACATGCGCCTTCTCTCAGACGGAAGTCAATAAGACAATCACATTTCAACCCGGACAAACAATAACCATGCACTTCGATTATCCCGAGTTAATTAAAGTGAGCACCTGGGACAAAAATGAAATCTCGATTACTGGTACGGTTAGTATCAATGGAGGTGAAAATGATGGTGCCTTCTCTCTCGAATCTTCCTCCAGCGATAAGGAGGTTTCTATCGTAGGTGAAATTAGAAATTTAAAAAGCCTGCCTCATCGAATCACAATTTGGCATAACGGACAAAAGATGATGTTCAAAACAAAGGCTGATTACAGAAAATATCAGGATGAACATGGTCGCGATTACAACTCCATGAACTGGGGAACAGACTTCGATATCTTTCTGGTTATTAAAGTCCCAAAAAATGTTGAGACAAAAGTGCTCTCGACTTATGGCACCATTGAAATAAAGGATTTTATCGGGCCGCTCATAGCCGAATCAACTTACGGAGGTGTTGATGCTGCACTCACTGAAAAATTAGTTGGGGATTTGAAAGCTGAAGTGAACTACGGGGATATTTATACCAACTTCGATTTCAAATTCAGCGGTGGGGAGCATGGTGATTTTCATACCGTTGTGAACGCCAAGCCGGGCAATGGTCCACGTTATTCGTTTGAATCGAAGTATGGGAATGTGTATTTGAGGAAAGCTCTTTAGTTCGTTAATCGTTATCCGTTATTAGTTAATCGTTGCACATATGCCATTAGCGGATAACGATTAACCATTAACGACTCAATCAAGTTTCTTATGAAAATAGAGTCGATGCTCATGCAAAAGCTCTGGATGAGCAATTTTCACCAAGTCCTTTAAAATAATATCAGGTCTCAAGTATCCTAACTCTAAAAATTCACTTCCACCCTTCGCACCCTGACGCGCATTGTATGAGTAAATATTTTTTTCTTTAAAGGGTTTGAATAACGCATAGCGTCTCTCGGATGCTTCAATCTCTTTTAATGATTTAAAGGTTCCCACACCAATCCACAAATCGGCATCTTTCGCTTTGGCAAATACCGATTCAAAACCAATTTCTAAAAAGCCATTCGATTCAGTATCACTCCATAAATAATCGCACCCTGCATCATTCAATAACGTGGCCGCATAATTTTTTCCGCCCGGCATAAACCACGCATCGCCATAAACGATGCCGCTCATTACGGTTGGTTTGGAAGTACTTGCGTTTGCTAAAGCCAGCGTAGTTAAATATTCTTCTTCGACAATCTGAAAGACAGAATCAGCCTCTTTCTCTTTATGAAAGAACAATGACACAAATTTGATCCATTCAGCCCGACCTAATGGATGCCTCTCCAAATACTCCGCATTGAGTATAACAGGAATACCCAGCTCTTTTATTTTTTTCAGCTGACCTAAATCGCTCCTCATCGCATACCCCATCACCATTGACGGTTTGAGCAAAAACAATTCTTCAATATTCATTCCTTTATCAACACCCAGGTCTTTTACTTTTCCTTCATCAATTCGTTTTCTCATTTTCTCTGAGCTGATGTAATCGGTGGTTGGAAAACCGATGAGCTTATCCGTTTCATTTAAATAGTCAAGCATCGGAATGTGTGTGGTAGATGTGCACACAATCGATTCAATAGGAATAACAATCACTTCAACATCCGGTTCGTGCTTCGGAATTTCATTCCCTTTCTGTACCAACAAATATCTATATCCAGACGTTGCACCTTGATAAGGATACCCAATCTCCACTAGTTTGTTCCCATTGTTTAATTCTTGAATCGTAAATCCCTTTGCATATTTTATTCGCAAACTATCAGTGCGAATCTCATTAGTAATTTTCTTTGTATTGCAACCGGCGAGCATCAAGTATCCAGCAACCAGTATCAAAAGCAATCGGAAATTTTTCATTTATAAATTTTAATGAGCTGCAAGTTCATAAAAATTTTTTATGTTTGCACTGGACTGATGGTTTGCGTCCTGCGACAAGCATGATGCAATTAAAAGGGAATCCCGTTAAACACGGGAGCTGTCCCCGCAACTGTAATCCAAATCAGACTGAAATTTATTTTTCAATCTGATTGCTGAAATCTTAAGCCACTGTTTGTAATGAATGGGAAGGCGTCAGCAAATGGAAAGCCAGGAGACCTGCCATCGGTTCACAAAAAAATCAGAGCTTTCGGGTTGAAAGGCGATGAGTATGTTGGGCATTTTGTCTGATCTATTCTCTTTCTCTTCAAGGCTCATAGTTGCTTAACCAAAAAAAATAAAACTATGAGAAAAATCATTTTCGTCTTCGCATTCGCGAATGTGCTGTTGAAAGTCAACGCACAAACTGATTCGCTAAAAACGCACACACTCGATGAAGTGGTATTCAGTGCATCCCGCTTCGATCAGAGAATATTAGAAACACCACGAAGCGTTACGGTAATCAATTCGGACGTGATCCGAAATTCAGTTTACAATTCCGTTGGCGATCTACTCGCTAAGCAGCCCGGCATTTACATGGTGGGCAGCAACCAGACCCCCGGCACGAATCAAAGTTTGTTCATTCGTGGTGCAAGCAGTAATCAAGTCTTAGTGCTGATGGATGGCGTGCGAATCACAGACCCATCCTCACCTAATAATGCAATTGATCTTTCGGAGTTATCGCTTACCAATGTGGAGCGCATTGAAATCATTGAGGGAGCACACAGCACACTGTATGGAGGTGGGGCGATCGGTGGTGTGATCAATATCATAACCAAAAAGAATTCAAATGCTGGCTTTCATGGAAACGGTTCTATTCAAGCGGGCGCCTACGGCAAGCAATCAGGCGCTTTATCCACCAGTGTCAATCTTAATTATAGTTTTCAAAATGGAATTTATTTGAATGGATCTCTCTTCGATCAACGTGTAACTGGACTCAATGCGGCTACCGATACGATGAAGAATCGCTTTCAAGCTCCCGATAAAGATGGATTCAGAAAGACAGATGGCTACATCAAGGCCGGTTACCGCAAAAACAATTGGGATGTTTTTACATCCTATAAACAAACTACCCAACATGCCGACATTGATGCCGGTGCTTTTGCCGATGACGATAATGCGTTTGTTAATTTTAAACGAGATCAATTCAATTATTCACTTGCTTATCAATTCAATTCAAAATTGAAATTACTGATCAATGGATCGTCAAGTCATTCTCAGCGTATCAATCAAAATGATTCTTCGAAAACAAGTGCAACATCATATGACGGTAATTATTTCAAAGGAGTTTATGACGGTCATTTAAATACCAACGAACTTCAGCTTAACTATCAAACCAATGAGATAAGTGTGATTGCCGGAGGTGGTGTTTATGCGGAACAAATGAACTTCAATACGTATTATTACTCCAGCGCTTTTGGCGGTTATTCTTCCAAAGTGAACTATGATTCAATCCAAACAAAAGCTACAACCACATACGGTTTTGCACAAGGTTCCTGGCATGGCGGTCCACAAAATAAACTCGGCATTTCAGCAGGCGCTCGTTTAAGTAATCACAGCCTGTTTGGGAATTATGTTACGTTTGATGTGAATCCATCCTTCGCACTGACATCTTCATCGCTGTTGTATGCGTCGGTGAGCAGCGGATACAATGCGCCTTCATTATACCAGTTGTTTGATCCAACCCAGAATTTTGGAGACTATACGAATTTGGGGAATCGCAACTTGAAACCAGAAAAATCTATTTCTTATGAAGCGGGTTTCAAAAAAGAATTCAACAACGGAAGTTATTTTACTAGTTCTATTTTTCAAACAACAACCACCAACCTGATTGATTTTGTTTACTTGTGGAATAAAAACACGCCGATACAAAATTTAACTTACGCTGATTACCTGGGTGACACCTATTTGAATCTTTCGCGCCAGGAAGTATCTGGAGCAGAAGTGTCAGGGCGATGGATGACCACATCAAAACTTAGTCTAGCTGGAAATCTAACCTGGCTGCAAGGAACGATTTCCTATAAAGAATCAGATATTGATAATACAAAAACCGGAGGTAATCATGTGCAATTGTATTCCAATGGTGCATTCATTACTGGAGAAGGCTCAATGAATAATTTGGTAAGGCGTCCAAAGGTCACAGCCTTCGCAGAAGTAAAATACCAAGTTCAGTCAGCTCTGGCATTGTCATTTAACTACAGACTTGCCGGAAAACGTAATGATTCCTTTTATGATAACACACTCGGTCCATTTGGCGCGCTAAACCAACAACCCGTTGCTACCTACCATCTCTTCGATGCTGGCATTTATTATCGATTGAAGCCATGGATCTCTTTTACAGCCAAAGTCGAGAATATATTTAATGTGCAGTATCAGGAAATATTGGGCTACAACACGCGAGGACGAAGCAGCTACTTGCGCGTTAATTTTATATGGTGATGTACAAAAATTAGCCTTTCATCAATTAAGTGCACAATGGAGTGGAATGACTAAGTATATTTCGTTTCAAAATAATTTTTATGAAACGAAATACCGTCATTCTACTTCTTCTTGTTATTGCGTCTGATTTGTTAGCCCAAAAGAAAAAATCAGAAGGTGAGCCGTCAGTTCAATCCTCATCAATTGCTGCAAAAGTCTCTGGGATGACGGAGTACATTGGGTATTTTAATTTTTATTATGATGGAAAGCAGGATAAGATCCATTTGCTGATCGATAAGCTAAACACAGAATTCATCTATGTACCTTCCCTCACTGCAGGCATTGGGTCAAATGATATTGGTTTAGATCGCAATCAACTCGGACGTGAGCGAATAGTGAAATTCGAACGAAGAGGTCCAAAAATATTAATGATTGAACCTAATTATTTTTATCGTGCGGTGAGTAACAACGAAGCAGAACGAAAAGCGGTGACCGAATCTTTTGCTCAATCGGTTCTATGGGGATTTACAGTTGAAGCGGAAGATGGAGATAAAATTTTAGTCGATGCGTCTGACTTTTTATTACAAGATGCGCACGATGTGTCGGGAACTCTGCGGGGAAGTCAGCAAGGAAGCTACTCGTTAGATAAATCGCGCTCTGCCTTTTACATGCCGCGCACGAAAAACTTTCCACAGAATACGGAGTTCGAAGTTACACTTACTTTCACGGGTCAAGCATCGGGGGAATATATTCGAAGTGTAACACCAACCTCATCGAGTGTAACGGTGCGCGAACATCACTCCTTCATTCAATTACCCGATAATAATTTCAAGCCTCGTAAGTTTGATCCGAGAGCTGGTTATTATAGCACATCGTATTACGATTACGCCACTCCCATCGATGAACCACTGGAAAAAAGACTGATCACTCGTCATCGTCTTCAAAAGAAAGATCCGAATGCAGCAATAAGCGAAGCCGTAAAACCTATCATTTATTATATGGATCCCGGAGCGCCAGAACCCATTCGCTCCGCATTGATTGATGGCGCACGCTGGTGGAACCAGGCCTTTGAGGCAGCTGGTTACAAAAATGCTTTTCAAGTTGAGGTATTGCCAGAAGGGGCTGACCCCATGGATGTGAGGTACAACGTAATCAATTGGGTTCATCGCTCCACACGTGGCTGGTCCTATGGTGGTGGTATCACCGATCCGCGAACAGGTGAGATTATTAAAGGTCATGTGGTCTTAGGATCGCTAAGAGTACGTCAAGATTTTTTAATAGCGGAAGGGTTACTCGCACCTTATGAAGAAGGTAAACCTGTCTCCAAAGAAATGGAGCAAATGGCATTGTCGCGATTAAGACAGCTTGCTGCTCATGAAGTTGGTCACACCTTAGGATTAGCACATGCTTATTCTGCCAGTTCAGAAAATCTTTCTTCCGTAATGGATTATCCTCATCCGGTAGCAAAACTAGTAAATGACAAAATAGATTTAAGCCAGGCTTATGATACCAAGATAGGTGAGTTCGATAAGGTGAGCATTGCTTTTGGCTATCAGGATTTTCCGCAAGAAACAGATGAAAGCAAAGCGCTGAATGATATCGTTCAAAATTCATTAAAAGCGGGAATGACGTTTTTGTCAGATCAGGATGCAAGGCCATTAGGTGGCGCTCATCCTTACACTCACTTATGGGACAATGGAAAAGATCCGGTTGACGAATTGAATCGCGTGATGGAAATCAGAACTATTGCCCTTAAAAATTTTGGTGAAAAAAATATCAAGCCCGGCGCACCTATGGCTACTCTTGAAGAAGTGTTAGTGCCCGTTTATTTCTTTCATCGGTACCAATTGGAAGCAGCCGTTAAAGTGATTGGTGGATTGAATTATCGATATGCTCTTCGGGGAGACGGGCAACCCGTTGCCGAATTACTAACGCCCGAGCAAGAGACAAAAGCATTGGATGCCATTTTGAAAACCTTTGATCCTTCAGTCTTAGTCTTACCCGAAAACCTTTTGAAAATTATTCCTCCGAGAGCATTGGGTTACTCGCGTCATCGCGAATTGGTAAAAGTTAAAACTGATTTAACATTTGATCCAATCTCCACAGCAGAGACTGCTGCTGACTTGACATTCAGCCTGCTATTGCACCCTGCCCGCGCCAATCGATTGATTGAGCATCATGCGAGAAACTCTAAACTACCAAGTCTGGAAAGTGTAATCGACCAATCGATAAGCGTAACTTTTAAATCAGCTCCAAAACCTGGACTTGAGGGATCAATACAAATGGCAACCAATTATGCTTTGTTCACCAACCTTACAAAATTAGCCTTGCATAAAAATGCTTTTGCTGAAACGAGAGCCGTGACATTTCTGAAATTGGATCAGCTGAAAATCTGGCTCGCAGCGAAAACTACAACGGATGAAGAGTGGAGGGCACATTATAATTATCTGATCAAACAAATTGATGCCCTTCAAGAAAATCCCGATGAGTACAAGGTAGAAAGTTTGCTGCCTCCTCCGCCTGGCATGCCTATTGGCGATTGTGATTTGAATTATGTCGAAGAATAATCATCGGAAATGTGAGTAGTGAAATCAAACTAAAAGAAGGGGAAGATTTCTATTTTGAAAACGGATTGATGGTATTTACAGAAAAATATCATCTCAAAAGAGGTTATTGTTGCCAGAGTGGATGCAGGCATTGTCCGTATGGATTTAAGAAAACTGTAGAGGGGGAGAAAAGGAAGTGAATCGAAGATAAAAAATCGTTGATCTTTATTCGTAAATCAAAATCCCGAATGAAGAACAATAATTAACGAATTAAGATTTAAGAAGTCGGGTGCTGGCTCAACGCATGAGCAACGACTTAACCACCTCACTAGCTGCCGTTGACGGAGTAATTTTCCCTTCAATAATTTTCTTCTCAATCGATCTGACTTTGTTCAAAGCTGTTTTCGATTTGAAGATTTTGTTTTTTAACAACTGGTCTACATTTTCATGAAACCATAAAAGATTTTGGTGCTCTCGGTTTTTTTGAAAGAATTTATTTCTAACAGAAAAGGCTCGGAAGGCTTCTATCATCTTCCATACTTCTTCAATACCTTTTTTCTCTAATGCTGAAGTAGTCAACACTTTTGGCTGCCAACCCGACTCAGCAAGTTGAAATAAATGCAATGCATGTTGATATTCTGTCTGTGCTTGTTTCGCCTTCTTTTCATTTTCACCATCAGCTTTGGTGATCACAATGCCGTCGGCCATTTCCATAATTCCTTTCTTGATGCCTTGCAACTCATCGCCCGCTCCAGCCAATTGCAGCAACAGAAAAAAGTCCACCATGCTACGAACAGCAGTTTCCGATTGTCCTACACCTACCGTTTCCACCAAGATAATTTCAAATCCTGCTGCTTCGCATAGCAAAATAGCATCACGAGTATTATCTGCAACACCACCTAATTTGTGACCTGTTGCCGTTGGTCGAATAAAGGCAAGTGGATCTTTTGCCAACTCTTCCATTCGGGTTTTATCGCCAAGGATGCTTCCTTTTGTTTTTTCGCTGCTCGGATCAATAGCCAACACTGCAATCCTCTTTCCTTGTGCAGTAAGGTATTTACCAAGTGCCTCGATAAATGTACTCTTCCCTACACCCGGTGAACCTGTGATGCCCACACGAAGTGAACGGCCAGTGTGCGGAAGAAGCTTTACCAGTAATTCATCGGCCAATTTTTTATCTGAATCCTTTTGGCTTTCACTCAGCGTGATCGCACGAGCAAGCATAACGGTATTTCCGTTGAGAATCTCTTTTTGAGTATCCTTCAGGTTCAGTTGTTTGTTTTTCAAAGTAGCCGGAAAATCATTTCTTGTAAATTTCTAAATTTACTGGATAACCTCATGCACTATGGTAAAATTTTGGCTTCAATGCGTTTATGTAACCATCTTCGTATTTTTTATTCTTGGGATGGTTGCTATTATCAGCGACCGAAAACTATTTACAGCGTTCGATCCGGTTTCTCAAGCTCTGGGACAATTTGAGTTAACGGACCACGCTTTTTCGAATCTAAGACCTACACCAAATCCAGATGAACGAGTGGTGTTAGTAAATATTGGAAACCTAACTCGGAGGGAAGTTGCACAAGAACTACAAATCATCAATAAGTATAAGCCAAAGGTTATAGGTATCGATAGCTATTTTGATTGTGAAGGAGGATTAAGGGATAGCATTAATTGCCCGCAGTTATTAGATACTTTAGGGAACCTACTCCTAAGTGATGCAATTCAGCAGGCAAAAAACGTAGTGCTGGTTTCAAAACTTTTGCCAAAAACAGAAACAGCGAAGAACCCCGACTCAGACTACTACTACGATTCATTGGAGGTATCGGACCCAATGTTTAGCGATTTTGCTGATCAAGGCTTCGCTAATCTTCCTACAGATGCCAACTACCAGGAAGACATAAAACAATGCCGGTCTTTAAATCCTAAGCTAGAGGTAAACGGAAAAATGGAATACGCATTCTCTGTTAAGATGGCAATGAAATTCGATTCGTTGAAGACCATGAAATTCCTTGCAAGAAATAAAGAAGAGGAGCTGATAAATTTTAGGGGCAATGCAGAAACATTGGATGTACGCTTAAAGGATTTGAGAAACCTTGAATTGGAACAAAGTCATTTCCGACTCTTATGCTATGACATTGACATAAATGATGTCTTGACTGAAAACTTCGATCCAAGTCTTTTTAAAGACAAAATCGTTATCATGGGATTTTTAGGAGATCATTTTGGAGATCCAGCTTGGGAGGATAAATATTTTACACCCTTAAATAAGAGTGTTGCCGGTCGCGCTAATCCTGATATGTTTGGGCCCGTGATCCATGCAAATGCAGTCATCATGATTTTGAATGAAGATTTCATTAACGAGCTTGACGATTGGCAGAAGTATTTAATCGCTATTCTTTTATGCTTTTTTACTGTGGCTCTATTTATAATCATAGATGATAGATTGCCAATCTGGTTCGACGGGATGTCGGTATTGATCCAAATTTTCCAAATAATTCTTATATCTATTTTAGTCGTTAAAATCTTTGAATGGTTCTCGTTCAAACTGGACCTGACCATAGCAATGGGTGTCTCTGCGCTTGTGGGGCCCTGCTATGATATCTTTAAATCCACCCAGAATGAGATAATATCTCGGCTTACCAGAAGGAGGGAAAGGGTATTAACACAAAAAATATAATCTATCTGTTGGCACGATTTTTATTAATTTCGTAGTGCAAATCACAAACAAACCCATGAAATGGCGGCTGAAAACATCTTCAAACAAATAAGATGATAATACCGGCCATTCCGTGTGACCTCTAAAAACAAAACATTCACACATGAAACAAGTTAAAATTCTAGTAGTTATTGGCTTTTTTTCAACCACCTTCCTGGCCCAAGCACAGGAATACACCTTCCGAGTGTTAGCGAATAAAGGAGCTAACGAGGTGAAATCTGGTGATTCCTGGCACCCCATTAAGACTGGCGCTCAACTTAAAAAAGGAGACGAATTAAAAATTTCTGAAAATGCTTCCGTAGGATTGGTTCACGTAACGGGAAAACCGCTCGAAGTAAAGCAAGCTGGAAGTTATAGAGTGGACGAACTCTCAGCTAAAGTAGGCAGTGGATCAAGCGTACTTAATAAATACACTGATTTTATTCTCAGCAGTAACTCGGCTGAAGCCAAAAAGAACAGGCTTAGTGCAACGGGGGCTGTACACCGTGGATTAGAAGACATCAAAGTATTTCTCCCTGAAAATCAGTACGCTGAGATTTATAATAACATAGCGATCATCAACTGGGAGGCTGCAAAGGGCGGCGCACCTTACATTGTCTCTGTAAAAAATATGTTTGACGAAGAATTGGCTAAAATTGAAACTCCTGAGAACGTCACTCAAATTGATTTGAGTGATCCCAAATTCGCCAGTGAAACCGCCGTGTTGGTGGAGGTAAAATCAAAAGCAGATGGCAACAATAAATCCGTACAGCACCTGATCAAAAGGTTATCCCCTGCAAGATATGACGTGGTGAAAAAGCAACTCAGCGAAGAGACGGCCGACCTTAAAGAAGAAACGGCATTTAACAAATACCTCCTGGCTTCGATCTACGAGGAAAAGAAATTGTTTATCGACGCGATCACATGCTATGAGCAAGCCATTAAAATGGATCCAAGCAACCCGACCTATAAGGAAGGATATGAGGAGTTCTTGTTACGTAATAAATTAAAGCCGACAAAGTAAAGGGTTATAATTTCGATAGAAGCCTCGACTTAGTCGGGGCTTTTTTTATTTCTTGGCCGCCCGAAGAATTATTCTAATTTTGTTCTTCTAACTTTCAGAATCATGAGCGTACTGGTTAACAAAAATTCACGGGTTATCGTGCAAGGCTTCACTGGAACGGAAGGAACATTCCATGCCGGACAAATGATTGAATACGGAACCAATGTAGTGGGGGGAGTAACTCCCGGCAAAGGTGGTCAAGTTCATCTGGGCCGCCCTGTTTTCAACACCGTAAAAGAAGCTGTAGAGAAAACGGGCGCCGATGTATCCATCATTTTTGTTCCTCCAGCATTCGCTGGAGACTCGATCATGGAGGCCGCAGAAGCAGGAATTAAAGTGATCGTGGCAATTACAGAAGGTATTCCAGTAAAAGACATGATGATTGCAAAACAATTTGTAAAAGATAGTGGTGCAACCCTCATCGGCCCGAATTGTCCTGGTGTAATTACCCCCGGCGAGGCAAAAGTAGGCATCATGCCAGGATTTGTTTTCAAAAAAGGAAAAATCGGAATCGTTTCTAAATCTGGCACACTTACTTATGAGGCTGCTGATCAAATCGTAAAAGCAGGGTTAGGAATTACTACAGCAATTGGTATCGGTGGCGATCCAATTATCGGTACACCCACCAAAGATGCCGTTGAACTCCTCATGAATGACCCGGAAACAGAAGGTATCGTGATGATTGGCGAGATTGGTGGTAGTTACGAGCCTGTAGCCGCACGATGGATTAAAGAAAATGGAAATAAAAAACCAGTAGTCGGATTTATTGCAGGTCAAACTGCACCTCCTGGCAGAAGAATGGGTCACGCGGGTGCCATCATCGGTGGTGCTGAAGATACAGCTGAAGCTAAAATGAAAGTGATGCGCGAGTGCGGCATTTACGTAGTGGAGTCACCTGCGCTGATTGGCGACACGATGCTAAAAGCGCTTAAAAAATAAGAAGAGCTAGACCGTAGCGTTAAACTCGTTTTTGAGGTATTGATTCAGACGACTCAGGTTTTTGAAAACTTCCAATCGCTCAATCTCCTTTCCAATATTATCGTTTTTGTACATCACTTCTACAAAAGTGTCTTTTACTATGTAAAGGAAAATCTTGCGATCATCACGCATTCTTGATCCAAGCATAACTCCGTACTCACGCAAATAGTCCAACTGCTTTGTCAGTGGAAAGTATTTAAAGCCCAACTTAAACAGAGACATAATGTTTGTTTTCTTCCTTATATACGGCAAAGGAACGTCAAGTAATTGGGTTCGTAAAAACAGGGGATTAAATCTAAGATTAGATATGAGGTCTGGCTGTCAAAGTCCAGTAATTATCCATCGCTAACAGGCAAAACCTTACAGGCTTTTTCGAGAAAAAACCGCGGTTTAGATCGAATTTGTAAGTTCATTCGATCGTTTTTTGCATTATTAACTTAAAACCTTGCAGCCTAAGGTAAGATGAGTCGTGGCTAACTTATAACAGGTCGTTAGCCAGATTTGCAAGCTCGCTTCGCTCCCCTTTTTCCAGGGTGACGTGGGCATACAGTTCATGATCTTTCAACCGATCAATCAGATAAGAAAGCCCATTGCTTTGCGAATCCAAATAGGGTGTATCAATCTGGTGAATGTCTCCTGTGAAAATAATTTTGGTATTTTCCCCAGCTCGCGTGATGATCGTTTTTACCTCATGCGGAGTCAGGTTTTGAGCTTCGTCTACAATGAAACAAATGTTCGATAAGCTCCTTCCGCGAATATAAGCCAATGGAGTAATCACCAATTTCTCATTCGTTACCATTTCAGTAATCTTCGAGTATTCTTTATCGCTCTCGCTATATTGGTTTTGAATGAATTTCAAATTGTCCCACAGCGGTTCCATGTAAGGATTCAATTTTGATTTGATATCGCCAGGCAAATAACCGATGTCCTTATTGCTCAACGGCACAATCGGTCGAGCCAGGTAAATTTGTTTGTATTCACGCTTTTGCTCTAATGCAGCTGCCAATGCAATTAATGTTTTTCCAGTTCCGGCAACACCTTGCATCGACACTAACTTAATTTCTGGTTTCAGCACTGCGTGGATAGCAAAGGCTTGCTCTGCGTTCCGGGGCTTGATGCCATAAGCATTACGCTTCTCCACTTGCTCCACCATGCCATTAGCTGAATTGTAAAATGCAAGCACTGATTTTTTTCCACTGCGCAAAATGTAATAGTGGTTCTTCATCGGCTTCTCCTTGCCCAACACTTCGTTGGGTGGGCAATATCCTTTTTCATAAATCAAATCAATGGCATCGGAGTCTGCATTATCAACGACAGTACGACCTGTGTGGAGAGAACTGATGTTTTGAACTTTTCCTGTAGTATAATCTTCAGCTTGCAACCCAAGAGCCTTTGCCTTCAATCGCAAGTTGATGTCTTTGCTAATCAAAATCACCTTCTTACCCTTCTCTTCTCGCTGCAACAAGAGCGCTGCATTTAAAATCCGGTGGTCGGCTTTGTCTTCATTAAAAATTTTATTGGCGTCCAACTGACTGGTGCCACCAGTATCCATCACTACTCTGAAATTGCCTTTCCCCTTTCCGTTGATCGGGTTCCAGTGATGGAGCATTTGGTTTTTCGCCAGCTTGTCTATCAAGCGGATAAACTCGCGTGCTTCAAAATTTTTGGTATCATTTCCCTTTTTGAAATTGTCGAGTTCTTCCAGCACCGTGATCGGGATGCCGACATCGTGTTCGTCAAAGTTGAGGATGCTGTTGTGTTCGAAGATGATGACCGAAGTGTCGAGTACGAAGATCTTTTTGTCTTTCTCTTTTTTGATTTTGGACATAGGCTAGTAAAAGGTTAAAAAAAATCGCGAAGACACGTCCCTTACTGTGATTATAAAAACCCGGTAAGTGTGAACGTTTCTTCGCGTCATTCCTTCAATCACCTAAAGCTAATAAAACCAAAATGAAAAATGAAAGCGGCAGTGTAATCTTTTATCAACAATATTTGAAGGCTGCCGCTTGATGCAAACGAGTGAAAGCATAACTTGAAGAAGTATTGTTAAATTGACCGACCGAAATGAATATGACTAGTTATGACAATTAAGGAATCTCAAATTCAAGTCGATCAATGGATCAAAACACATGGCGTTCGTTACTTCAACGAACTCACCAACATGACCATTCTAACAGAAGAAGTTGGAGAATTGGCTCGCATCATGGCCAGAAGATATGGTGAGCAATCCGAAAAAGAATCCGACAAAAATAAAGATCTCGGTGATGAAATGGCGGACGTACTTTGGGTGTTGATCTGTTTGGCCAACCAAACCGGTGTTGATCTAACCGAAGCGTTTAAGAAAAACTTAGAGAAGAAAACGGAACGGGATAAAGACCGGCATCATCAAAATCCAAAACTTAAATAACCAACACTCCATTTTTTAGCTTCGGCAACACTTTGTATAAATCGGGGGTAACACAAAATTCAATGTCTTTGTGGATGTTGAGTCGGTTCAATCTTCTCACGTGTGAGGATGCCTCCAGAAATTTTACCATATCATCCTTCGCCACATTATATAAATGCTGAGCCGCCAACGGTGCATCACAATCAGGACCAAGATAGTCTTTCAGTTTTTCCACAACAGCTCCGGCAAACAACGTATCTTCCAGGTTTACTCTTCCTTTCCATCCTGCGCATACAATCAGCACATTGTTTTCGCCGAGTAATAAATAGCGTACCACAGCAGTTAAATTCAAAAACGAACCAATGATTACTTCTTTTGCTCCTCTGGCTTTTTCGATCGCTTGTGTTCCGTTCGTAGTGGTAAAAGCTAATTTCAATCCACGAATCTCTTCACCTACATATTCAAACGGAGAATTTCCTTTATCAAAGCCTTCTACTTTTTTTCCATCGCGCTCGCCTGAAGTCACATAGCCTTTGGTCTTCATCTTCAAACATTCTTCCAGGTTGGCAACCGGTGTAATACTCTCCACGCCATGGGCAAAAGCAGTAACCATGCACGAAGTCGCACGAAGGATATCAACAACAACAACCGTGCGGTCGGTGTGATCATACAAGTGCATTAGTTCAGGACTGAGGCAAACGTCAATGGTTTTCATGGATCAATTGGAGGATTGGAAGATTATAGAATTGGAAAATTTGAGTGTAAGCGGTAGGAATTTTTCAATCTTTCAATTTTTCAATCAAGGAATCAGAGGCATCTTACTCACCACCGCCTTCAACGCCTTCCCTCTCACTTCTATAAAAATTTCCGAGCCAACTGCTGCGTGCTCACTGGTTACGTAACCTAACCCAATACCAATACTCAGCATCGGCGATTGTGTTCCTGATGTTACTTTACCAATTACATTTCCAGCAGCGTCTTTAATCGGGTAATCATGACGAGGAATTCCTTTGTCGATCATTTTGAAGCCAACCAATTTCTTTTTAACACCTGCCTCCTTTTGCGCTTTGATGTTGGCTGAGTTGGTAAACTCTTTTGTGAATTTGGTGATCCAACCTAGTCCACCTTCCAGCGGTGAAGTGGTATCGTCAATATCATTTCCATACAAACAGAAGCCCATTTCCAGGCGAAGCGTATCGCGCGCGCCAAGACCAATCGGTTTGATGTTTACATCTTTGCCCGCTTCGAAAATGGCATTCCATACTTTTTCAGCAGAAGCTTTGTTCACGTAAATCTCAAAACCACCGGCACCCGTATAACCCGTGTTACTCATGATCACGTCTTTCACTCCGGCAAATTCACCAATCGTAAAGTGATAATATTTGATAGCCGATAAATCCGTTTTCGTTAATTTTTGCAACACACCAGCCGCTTTGGGACCTTGCACGGCAAACAAACAAATATCGTCGGAGATGTTTTTCATCTCCGCGCCTTTTGAGTTGAACTTCGAAATCCAGTTCCAGTCTTTCTCAATGTTCGATGCATTGACCACCAGCAGGTAATCGTTGTCTTTAATTTTGTAAACGATCAAATCATCAACAATACCTCCAGTCTCATTCGGAAGACAAGAATATTGCGCCTGACCATCCACCAGTTTCGATGCATCATTGCTCGTCACGCACTGGATCAGGTCAAGTGCCCGCGGGCCGCGTACAGTAAACTCACCCATGTGGCTCACATCAAACACACCCACGCCATTGCGCACCGTCATGTGCTCTTCAATATCCGAGCTGTAGCGCACCGGCATGTTGTATCCGGCAAACGGCACCATCTTGGCACCCAGTTTTTCATGAACAGCGTTGAGCGGAACAAATTTCAATTCCATTGCAAAAGATTAAAATTGATTTTAAAAATAATTTGGCCACAAAGATGCCTCAATAATTTGGGCTCGGCAATAACAAATTAACGCTTAATTCACTTCCTCTCCACCCCAAAATAACCCGGGTGGGCTGCAATAAATTTCTTAAAGGAAGAAGGCAGCATCAGCCAACGAAGTTTGTCGAGCGAGTCCTGGGCTTCCTGTTGCAGGCCTAATCCAATGCATTGCAGAATATGCTCTTTTAATATCTTTACGGAGTTCGGCTTGGCGAGTAGTCCATCCACAAGCAATGAAAAGTTCTTGAGTCGGTCCGAGGTGTCGTTGGCGAAGAATCGAGAGGCTGCCACAACTCCTTCTTCGAACTGGTTGTTGGCATTAACCAAATATTTATATCGCAGCTCAGCTTCTTTTGCATTGCCGCTTTGTTCCGCCTGAAGTGCTTCGAGATAAACTCGTTGGTTGAATGGAATCGCTACTCCATTATTCAATTTCTTACCCACAAAATTCCAATCCCCTATTTCCGCTGCCAGCATTAAACTGAGTTGATCGATCTCTTCTCTCAGGTTTTTATCCACATTGCCTGAAATTTGTTGAAGCAGTCGAGATGATTTCTCTGCTTCATCCATCACAAACCATTTTTTACTTCGATCGACTATCGCTTGATTTTTCAACTTTTCGTCACCAATTCGATTTAAAGTTCTTTCAAACAACAAAGAATCAATCATTCCAATTTTATATCGACAGAAATAATATTTCTCATCATCTGATAAAGTTTTGATCTCAGAATTCTTGCTCAGTAAGACTTTCTTCATCATGGATGCAAATGCCGCGATCGATTTATCGTTCGAACGGCTCAAGCTATCCCAACTTGCAAAAGCCTGATTCAAACTATCTGCTTCCGTTTCGGCAATCGCTTGATGATACAAGGCAAAGGGCTGTTGTTTTTCATTCGCCATCTTAAAATAACCGGATGCGGCCAACGGATTGTTTTGCTCCAGCAACCACAATCCCAGCAATGAAAAATAATGACCTTCACCAGAGCGATAAGCGGCTTCACGCAAAGTTTGTAAGGCTCGCTTCACTTCTCCCATTGCGTACATCGACTGTGCCGCTGACACCAACAATCTTTCTTTAAATCCGGTGTTCGATGGTCGGCCTGCCAATTTCACAACTAGCGAAATCAATGCGGTGTCCGCTTTCTCCCTTTGATTAACTAAATAATTGCAAAGCAGGGCTGCCTGATAAACCGTAAGTGCAGTATCCAACTCCAGCTTGTCCTCAAAAATTATTGGAATTTGTCTTTGGTTGGCAAAAGCGAACGCATTGACTTTTACTCCGTCATACTTTGTGTCTTTTAAGGACATGACTGAATCAACAGTGTGATCGCTATTGAACAACACAGAAACACCCAGCAGATTTGTTTCTCCAATTTGACTGGTGCCTTTTGACTTTTTTGTCTTATTAAAAAAGTACAAAGCAGAGTCTTGTGATTTCAATTTCATGAAGGCTAACCCTGCCGCATTCATTAACTCTCCACTTTTTGGAAATTTTCTCTTTCCTTCATCAATGGTTAGCGCTGCTTCGAGTACATCTCCTTGACTGGCATACGTCTCACTTAAATTGAGATAGACTGGAATGCTGGGTGTCCACTCGATGGATTCTTCAAATTCCTTTTTTTCTTTTATCGATTCATAACGCAAACCATAAATACTCGCAAGGCCGTAGTGCGCGTGCAAATTCTGATTTCTGAACTGAATGGACTTGGTGTAGTATGCTTCTGCTGTTACATCATCGCCTTGCGACAGATACAAATCGCCATATGCATGATAGAAGGATGCCGTTGATTGATTAATATACGTCTTCCATGACACAGCTGTGGAGATAACAGCAAACACAGCGATGATCGACATTAAGCGATACGTGAAATGAGGCATCGTCTCCGGTTTATAAAGTACTTTGTACACCGGCAGGTTTTTTATCAGCATCGGGCCGAAGTTGGCAATCACATACAAGAAGAAAATTATTCCACAGCCCAGGTGAGCGGCCATGATCAAATCATCCAGGGCGTCCATCATCATGTCGCTGGCCGATGCTGCGAAATAGCCCATCGCTGAAATACTGGTGAGCATCATTGACAAGAAAAAGAAAATTCCTATTGGCTCCTCCGAAATAATATTTTCATAAATTATTCCACGTTGACGAAAACCCCAAACGCCGAGAATGGCCGAGACTGTCAAAACAAAAAAAGAATTGATCGAAAAGAAGCTCCAGCCAATAAAACCCATCTTTGAAGCAAACATCAAAGAAAGGTTGACCAAGTATACTGCGGTAAGAATCAAAAAGTGTTGGAGGCTTTTGGAAGATTTTATGCTTTGCGTGGTGAGTGTAACAAAGCTCGCAATGATTTCATGCGACACCATCAATATAAAAATCAAACACAAAATAATTCCCGCCATCAAGCCATTGACAGCCAGATGCAAAAAAGGCGAAGCAATCTGACTGAAGAAAAATAAAACGGTAGAGATAAAAATTATAACTACCAAGAAAATCAGAAGTCGCTGAACAAATGTTGTCTCTTTTCGAAAGGCATGAAAGTAAAATGCAAGCCCTCCGAAAAGAAGAACGACAGCAATCGTAACCGTTTTATTGGTCAAGCCAAATATTTCCAGTGCTTCAAAGCGAAGACTGGCAAGAAACAGCATTGCTAGTCCCATCCCAATCAAAAACCAATATCGGGAAAGCGTACTAATGATGCTGATGAAAAATAAAAACGAGATGGACAGAGCACCAATAAAAATGTATAAAGCAAAAACATTAGGCTGGAGCTTACTTCCAAAAATATTTTCAAAAATCAAATAACTATCTGCCGGAACGGCCAGGTTGATTAACCCAACCTGAAACGAATGCGATTGAACTTCAATGCGCTGAATTTGTTGAAAATGATCGTACGTGATAACCGGAGCAGGAGATGCCGACCAGCTTGTCCAGAAAAAAATAATCGATGCGAAAACAAAGAAGGCTAAAATCCAAAAAATAGCCTGATACGATTTATTCCATGACTTCCAGAATTGCAATGAAAACATAGTAGATTAGTATTGAAAAGTAGTGGAGAAAAATGCAGAAGCGCTATTCCAAAACTTTGGGGACACGAAAATAATCCATGTCTTTTTTGGGTGCGCCCTTCAAAGCAATGTCATGATCAAGGTGGGGTTTGACTTCATCTTCACGGAGCGCATTGACCTCATGGCTCATCGTGGTTAACGGTTCTACGCCATCAGTATTCACTTCATTTAGTTTTTCAACAAAAGAAATGATATTGCCTAAGTCTTTGATCATTTTCTCTGAATCTCTCTCATCAAATTCAAGACGGGCGAGGTGAGCGATTTTATCCAATGTTTCTTTATCTACTTTCATTTTATACTCTTATTCTGTATTTCTAATTCTGAAGCAATCACTGAATATACTTCGTCCTTCAATTTTCTTACGTCATCGTTTGTCATCCCTTTCGTTTCAATCGGTTCATGAAAGATCACTTTTACCTTTCCCCGATGAAGCCTCAACGGATGTTCAGGCAAAATTATCCAATTGAACGGAATCGTTACGGGTACAACAGGAATTTGTTTTTCAATAGCTGCACGGAAGGCGCCATCTTTGAAATGCGACATGCGAGGAGGTTGAGTGGTCGCCATTCCGCCTTCGGGATAAATTATGAGACTTTTTCCCTCGTCAATCGCTTTTAGTGAATTGAGAACGGTATTGCCACGGCTCCGAAGACTTGCGCGGTCCACCGTGATGTGCAGCTTGCGATACATAAAACCAAAGAGCGGTACTTTCTCAACGGAGCTCTTTCCGACAAAAATAGCGTTGATGGGATTCAGTCCCATCGCTGGGATATCGAGAAAAGAGAAATGGTTTGAACAAAAAATATAGGTTCGCTTGGGATCAAGTTTAGACCGGCACTCTGCTTCATAAGGCAAGAAAACAAAAATGAAAAGCAGTTTTGCCCACCATCGGTTGATAATACCGGTGAGTTTGAATTGCGCCGGGAAAATTATTGGAATTAATAATAGAGGAAAAAGCAGGACGAGAAGCAAACTAAAAATGAAGAAGCCGTAAACGGTGTGAATAGTTCGTATAAGTTTCATTTCGAAATATGCCTCAAACTATTGCCGTGTGTTCTAGGAATATGTATTAATTCCGTTTGTCGTCCATCGATGTAGCGAAAACCGGTTTCATCAAAATAACCATCTTCCTCCAGCATGATCTTAATGTCTTTCTCCCATTCGGAAATAGGAACCGTTGCATTCAGTTCGATGGAGTAAGCAGTTTTAAAGTGCATGGGATATTCTCCCGTGAAAGGAACTCCACCCTGCATATCCCACATACCAATGGTTGTTCCTGCTGCATGACCATGATAGCCAATCGGGTGCGTGTAAATTGAAGGTGTGATTCCCAAATCAATTGCTTGCTTGCGGGAGTCGGCCAAAATTTGATTTCCGGTTTTTCCTTCCTTGAAATTAGAAGTGAGGATGTCTTGTAATTTATTTCCCTTGGCCAATGCATTTTTTAAAAAATCAGGAGCATCCTTTTCGCCGGCTTTCAAAACGTAAGCATGCTGCTGTGTGTCGGTGTTCAATCGCAAATAAGTGATTCCAAAATCAACATGAAGCAAATCACCGGGCATAATCACAATGGATTCGTCAGTTCCCATACGTTGAATCTCCACGGAGGGATGAAACCACGTGTCTAGTTTTAGTCCCCTTATTCTTTCGCGATACCACCACACTACATCTTCTGTTGTTGTCACTCCGGGTTGAATTACTCGATCAGAAAATCCTTCGGCAATGATTTCGTGAGCGATCCGGCAAACCTGAGGATAAATTGTCATCTCTTTTTCAGTTCTTGTTTCGAGCCAACTCACCGCAAGTTTTTCAGCAGAAACAACATGCGACTGAAGAGGCTTGGATAGAACCTTCAATAACTCGTCATAGTCGTTGGATGAAATCCCATCGGCATGAGCAAAACTTGATGCTTTGTCGACACCGATTTTTTTTGGATTTCTTTCTTCAATAATTTTAGCAAGCTGTTTCCATTGATCAGGTTGTTGTTCTGGATTCCATGATCTTTTAAAAACTTTACCTACATCGTACCGAGCAACGGCTAAATACTCCACTTCCTTGTCGGCACCTTTATCGAACACAACAAGCATCGTTGTTCTTCGTGAAGCCATCCAGGTAGCAGGTAACATCGTTTTGATGACAGGATCCTCGTTGTACTCTCGTGAAATTAACACCCACATATCAAAGCCCTCTCTTCTCATAAGACCAGGAAGAAGATTCTTAAGTCGATCATCTAATAAATCATCAATCACCTTAGCTTGGTCGCGCTGGGAAAGAATGAGAGGAGATTGAGCTTGCAGATCCGTAAAAAAGAAGAGCAGTAATGCGGCAATAAAAAGTTTCATAAAATTATCTTGCAAGTTTAATGATACATCGTTCGCCTTTCAATACTTCATTCGCATTGGCGACTTCAATCGTTGACTTGGCATCGTCCATTTCTTCACGTACTTTCTCTTTGATCTCGCGCACGCGCATCGCCTCAATAAAACGTTTGATGTCTTCTACATTTTCCAAAACCAATTCAGGCACCTGTTGGGGTTTGTTGTCATCACCTTTAGCTACCATCGTGAAGTAACAAGAGTTCGTGTGCTTGATCATCCCCGTCTTCACATTTTCAGATTCAACGCGAATTCCTACAATCAACGAAGTGCGGCCCACATAATTGACAGATGCTTTTAATGCAACTAACTCTCCAACTTCTACAGGCTGCAAAAATTCCACCTTATCAACAGACACGGTCACGCAATACGTACCTGCGTGCTTGCTCGCACACGCGTATGCAACCTTGTCCATCATCGAAAGCAAAATGCCTCCATGAATTTTTCCGCCAAAGTTGGCGTACGAAGGAATCATTAACTCTGTAATAGTAGTTTTTGAATGTGAGACTGGCCGGGGGTCCATGTTGAAAATGTTTCGCAAAAGATAGGAAAAGAAAGTTAATCGTGATTAGTAACAGCTCACTTGGATGGAAAACATAGTTACCTCAAGCAACAGCTTGTTTCAGTTTTTTACTTAGGATATGAAAGCGCAAGACCATGGCCATAGCAGTCAGCGTAAGACCAATGAGCAGGCCTGTCCATACACCAACTCCGCCCCAACCAATTTTAAAAGCCAAAAAATATCCAAGTGGCAAACCAATGATCCAATAAGCAACAAAAATAAAGAGCGATGGAATTTTCACATCATGCAGTCCACGCAATGCACCGAGGCATACCACTTGAACACCATCACTAAGCTGAAAGAATCCTGCAATGATGAGTAACGGAGCTGCAATGGTAAGCACTTCCGGATCGCTCACATAAAGTGTGGGCAGAAAATCTTTTCCTAAAACAAATAGCAATCCCCACAAAAACATAATCGACATCGCTATTGACAAAAGCACAAAAGCAACAGTGCGCATCGTTGAATAATCTTTCTTACCCATTTCATTGCTCACGCGGATGGTAGCTGCCGCTGCCAGGCCCGAAGTAGTCATGTAACTAATGGTAGCAAGGTTGATGGCTATCTGATGTGCCGCTAATGTTTTCGTTCCCAGCCAACCCATCATCACGGCCGACATATCAAAAGCGGCTACTTCAAAAATAAATTGCACACCGGCAGGCAAACCGATGTGAAGCATTTTGCTGATCAGTGACTTGGAATAATTTCCGATTGAAAAGCCTGGTCTGAATTTTTTGAACGAAGGCGACCGATAAACATAAATCGCAATGGCGGCTGCCATGATTATTCTTGAGATCAACGTAGCCCAACCTGCTCCTACCAGGCCCATTGCCGGCAAACCGAAATGACCAAAGATTAAGATATAATTCAACGGGACATGAATGATGTTGCTTCCAATCACTGCCATCATGGCAATGCGTGTGAGAGAAAGACCTTCCGTAAACTGACGAAACGTTTGAAAGATTAAAGTAGGAATGATCGAAAACGTGATGATCCCCAGATAAGGAATTGCTTCGGTCACTACATCAGCTGGTTGATCAATGTGGTACAAAATATTTTTAGCGGCCATCACCAGCGCCACTAAAATAAAACTGTTGGTAATGTTGATCGCTAACCCGTGCTTTAATACTTCACTGCTTTTCTGTGAATTATTTTCACCGTGTGCCGCCGCGACGAGTGGAGTAATAGCATACGAAACGCCAATGCCAAAAAGCAAAATCACGTTGAACGCGACATTCGCCAGAGAAGAAGCAGCCAATGGCACAGCACCAACATGGCCGACCATCAAACTGTCCACCACGCCCATCATCACATGACCGAGTTGGCTGAGCATTACCGGGACAGCTAATTTGAGGCTTGTCGAAATATGTGGAGCGTATTTTGAAAAATTCATTCGATGAAAGATGGATAAAGTTATCCCTTTACATCAAAGGAGAAACTTTTCTCTGTAAACTCAAACGTTTTTAAATTATAAACACGTTCGGTGAATTCTGCTTTGTTATTCTTACCAACCATAACAATCGTTGAGCAGCGTGATCCATAATTCGGGCTTTTAATAAACATCGATGAAAGCATCCGCTCGCGCTCAAGCCCTACACCTGTGTCAGGAAGTTGATCATCGGGTGCTTGTTGCTCATCATAGAGGACATTCAATATTTTTTTGGAGTCAATCTTATTTTCATCGAACAAGATTTTCATTTTTTCCTTTCCCTTCTTCACCTTCGGCCAGGGTGTGTCGAGCAAATGATTGCTCAATCCATGAAACCCGTTTTCAATCTTTACAATTCCCTCTTTGTAGTTGGAGAGATAAAATAATTCCTCAGCGTTGCCAACGATTAAATTAAATCCGTTGTACTCATTTTTATTTTTCTCGATGGCTTTCAAATACTTCTCTGGCGATTCATTCGACAGTAAAAAATCAGTGACTAAATATCCGCGAGAAGGAGCAACTGATTTTAAATTTTTCAAATCGCGGTAGTTGGTCACCATGGCAATGCGTCCGTTCTTGTTCATCGCCATCCAGGTGCCACACGTGCCGTCCGGCTTCCTGGCTTCCAGATCACGACCTCCAACAACTTGCGGATGCTCGTTCCACCATTCGGCTGGAGAAGTTTGCCGTGCATAAAACTCATCGCGGTTGGCGGCCACAATGAGTTTGTAATTTGGATGTTGATGGAGTGAAAGAAAAATTAAACACATGATAAAAAATCATTCTATCAACTTCTTGAAAAAAGGAATCAATTCTTCTGCGAGTGTCGCATGATCTTCTACATTTGGATGACCCGTACATCCTCGTGCCTGCATTGGTTTGAAAAAATAAACAGCCACGGGTTTATCGTTGGGATACAACGCATCCACATTTTTCTTTACCGCAGAAAGACAGTTTTGAAATTTCTCTCTGTCCTTACCTTGCACCATGGCACTGCTGAGCAAAGCAATCTGGGCAGTGATATATTTTGATTTTACTTGCTGCACAAATTTGATGTAGGATGAAACAAATACAGCACTATCAAAAGGAAGTCGCGTGTGTTTACCATCGCCCCGACTAAAATCATTGGTGCCCAACGCTATACTCACTACATCCGGTTTGTAGTTTTTAAATTCCCACATCCGCTGACTTTCCAGTTGAAAATCGGATTTCTCGTACACTACTGGCATCGCGGGGCCATCGCTGTTCCAATTGCGATAAATTCCAATTCCGCTTACACCACTAACGATGAAGTTGGCAGATAACGCACGCGCCACCCTGGGACCATAAGCAAAATACGCGTTGTGTTGATCGTGATAAGCGCCTGCACCGCACGGCACTTCCGATGGATCAGCAGCAGCGCCACATGTAATGCTGTTGCCGATGAATTCAATTAGTGAAGCTCTCGGTCTCCCAATGGGTTGTAATGAATTGCCTGTAATTTTCTCAATGAAAATCGGGCCGGTGTGCGCTTCTGTTGCTTTGTAAATCCACACGGTATGAGTATCATCTGTTGACGCAGAAATGGTGATGGGTTGTTTATTATTACCTTCTATTCTTACTCTTTTCTGATAAACTCCGTCGAGTTCGTATTGCAAATAATTATGAGCATTGTTGTCGGTGAGGTAAGCAAACACTTTGCTCTCCTTTCCGCGAAAGCGAAAACCAAAATGCGAAGCCGAACTGATCAGTTCTACACGTTTTTGATCGTTGAACAAAAATCTTCCATAAGGAGAAAGTTCTGAAGCTGGTAAGGTGTCATCAGCTGTACTTGTACTTTTTAAAGAAAAACTACTGCTCGTTAAGCAAAGAGCGACAACAATAATGTAGAGTTTAAATTTCATACAGATCATTTTAAATTCGTTCAACGCCAAGACCCGGTTTATCGGAGCAAGACATGATGCCATCTTTCAAGATAAATCCGCCCTTCACCACATCACGTGCTAAATCAAGACTCCCGTCTAGGTCAATGTATTTGGTATTCGCGCAAGCAAAGGCAACATGCAGTGCTGCCGTAATACTTACAATGCTTTCATCATTACAGCCCCAGAAAAGTTCAATACCTTCTTGTGCGGCTATGTCGGCAATCTTCAACGCCTGACTTATACCTCCGCATTTCATCAACTTGATATTAAATATACCCGTAGCCAATGGTGGCTTCACTAATTCCATCGCGCTCTTTGGTGTGAGCAAAGATTCATCAGCGGCAATAATTTTGCGAATGTGATCAGGCAATTTTTTCGTTGCTTCAATTTCCTTAGCGGGAAGTGGCTGTTCAATCAATTCAACATCGAGATGTTTTGTTTTGTTATAAAACTCGATTGTCTTGGCTGAATCATATCCTTGATTGGCATCAATGCGAATAACGAACTTCTTTCCAAATTTTTCACGCAGCTTAACAATACGCTCTATGTCTTCCTGTAAATCGATTCCTAACTTTACTTTCAAGACTTTAAATCCTCGCTCCCCATATTCCTGAGCTTCTTTTAATGTCTCTTCCACATTTTTTATCCCGATCGTATTTGACGTTGGTAGCGACGGGATTTTTTGTCCTAAATATTTTACCAAAGGAATATTTAAAAATTTCGTGAAGGCATCGTACAACGCCACATCAAGCGCAGCGCGGGCAGCGGGGTTCCTGGGAAACTTTTGCCACACCTCGAAGGTCAACTGATTCAATTCACGAATATCGCGACCAATCAAAAAGGAAATATTCTTCTCCTGTAAGGCGTCTGAGCATTGTTTAAAATTTTCACCCGTTACGTACTCGCTGGGATTGGCGGCACCAATACCTGTGACTCCACTATCAAGGGTGATCTCCACAAAGGCATTGTTCACTTCATCCACGGTTTTAAATGCAATGGTGTATGGCTTCGTGTTACCAAGGTCGGCCGTCCACGATTTGATGGATTTTATTTTCATAGTTAATCAGTAGTAAGTAGCAAGACTTAAGACACAAGATTTTGGTATTATAACAAGTTTTTGTCTTTCGTCTTAAATCTTGCGTCTTGTGTCTTCAATCATCTTTTTGAAAATCGGAACTAATTTCTCTACCCCATCTTCCAGTGGAAGAATAGTGGTGATACCTAACTCTTTTTCTTTTGTTGTCGCCCACTCTCGTGCATCCGCCTCTTTCATTTTCATGGTATTCACAGTAACAGCAACAGTGGCAGCGCCATACGTTTTAATCAAATCGATTTCGTCTTTCACATCTGGAATGTTGTCTTTATAACCTTCCATCCCCTTGTATTTTTTTCTTGCTGGGTTATGCTGCAACACCGCAGCATCAGCATCAGCACTAATGAGCCACTCCGCTCCTGCAGGCCCACTTGGGTTGCGCAAGCTCGACTGCCCTTCAATAAAAATGATATCAGGCTTTGCTTCTTTCCAACATTTCACGATGGCATGCTCCATCTCTCCAGAAATAAAATCGTTGAGGGTGCTGTCAAAGATGAATCCATACTTCGCTCCCTGCATCCAACCGGTTTGTCCTGTATAAATCATTTCGGCATTATAACCTGCTGCTCGCATTGTCTCAACAAGAAAGCGTGTAGTAGTGCGTTTACCTAATGCGCAGTCCGTTCCTAATACAGCAATCTTCGGGCAGTGAACCTGACTGATCTCTCCTGACCAAAAATGAAGGTCTTTAAATTTTTTGGGTTTACGTACATCAATAATCTGCACTTTCTTCTTCTTCGCCAACGCCACAAGATCAGCATGATCGGAAACGTAATCATGAAGGCCATTCACAATGCTGTAGCCTCTTGAGATCGCTTCGCGCAACATCACCTGAAGTTCTTTCGGCAACACTCCTCCTTTGGTAGCCACACCGATGATGCAGTACTTGGCTTTCTTTTTTGACTTGTCTCCAAAATCTTTCAGGGAAGCATAAACCGGAATGTTCCGTTTTCGTCCATCCAAAACTTCACCAGCATCTTTGCCAGGATATTTTTTATCGATGATTCCAAGAATAGTAAAACGTTCTGTTCCGCGAATAAGTCCGTGCGCGGTTTTAGCGTTATCGGTATCTAAGAAACTCGAAGTGATTACAATTGCATTGCTCTTTGCCATGGCTAAAAAATTTATTGAAAATTCGGTGAAAGTTGTCGAACGCACAACTATTTATTGATCGTACTTTAATCTAAACTCTGACAAATCAGGTTGGCGTTGGCGTTTTCGTTTTAACTCATATTTATAAACCGTTCGTCCTAAATTTTTCATGAAAGGATATCCCAGTTTGCGATAAGCATACACTCCATCATTGTAAATTCCATCGAGGTTGGTATTGATAACAGCGGAGAGCATGAACTCCACACCTTTGTCAAGATCCACGATGTAGGCATTGTCCAGTAAATAACCGTAGGCGTCACCGACTTTATTAAAAATGCGGAGATTAGGTGAAATAGGTTTCCTTCCATCACCGAACATGAAAAATTTGCAATACGCATCGAAATAAGCTTTGTCCTTATAATAAGCCGGGTATTTGGTTTCTTTGGGTCGTTGAGACATGTATTTCAAAACAAATTTTCTGTCTTCTTCACTGAAATTAAATCTTCTTGCTGAATCCATAAACTTGGGAAATAAAACCGCTTTCAAAATTTCTTGTTGCTCTTGAAGTGGATAAGAATTTTTATAAGTGAAGTCAAATGGCCGCCTAATCAATTGCCCATTGCTGATGTAGCCAATACCTTTTAAAACTTTTCGCGGCGGTTTGATTGAATCTTCATTCTCCAACATGGGCTGACTAAATACAATAGTGTCGTGATTAATGAAACGCACTGCCTCCGTATGCCGGTTTTGATCAGGGTTGAGTGGTCGCTCCAACCGATGAAGAATACGCATGTTGTACCCTTTACTTTTTAAGTTTGCGTTCACTTCTTTTTGTCCAAGAAATTCATACAACCGGTTCGAAGCGTCATTGTCACTCACCAGCAAAATCTTTTTAGTATAATGGGCTGCCGATGGCAATCCATTTTCAGAGGTGATGTCCTTCTTCACCGAAAGTTGGCCTGAATAAACACTGTCATTAAACATGGGTGTAAACTTGTTGAGGCCATTGATATTTAATCGATTTAATTTTTCCAGGGCCAATAAAGCAATCGGAAGTTTAACAGTACTGGCCGGATAAAAATATTTTGTTGAATCCACATGAAAGTAAAAAGATTTAAAATGTGGTCGATTGAGAGAGTCGCGGTTGATCTGGGTATAGATGATCTGTACTTCAAGCGTGTCTCGATCTTTGAGGATACTTCGAAATTTGGAAGGATGTTTCTTCATCATGTTCTCCAGGAGTAACTGATTTTCAGTGAGACGGCTGGCACACGAGGTGACCGTCCATCCAATGATTAAAAGCCAATAAATTTTTTTCATACTTACCAAAATAACTTCGCGTAACTTTGCATTTAAATTTCAAGGTAATTTATTTTTTAATGGGTATGTCAAGGTTTTATTTGCTGGCACTACTTTTTGCCTCTTCGATTTATACATCAGCTCAAAACGACAGAAAAACGAAGTGGGTTGACAGCGTCTTTTCAAAACTAAAAATAGAAGAAAAAATAGGGCAAGTGTTTATAGTTCCGTTCAGCACAAACATGCCCAAAGAAGATCTTCAAGATTTGATCAACCAAAGCAAAGCAGGGAAACTCGGGGGCTTAATTATCCAACGAAGCGCGCCGGTTGGTTACGCCAAGTCCGTGAACAGACTTCAATCCAATTCAAAAATACCTTTGCTTATTGGTGCAGATATTAGAAAAGATTTGTCTCTCATATTTGATAGCACGATGGTTTTTTTTGAGGCCAATGTATTGAATGCCATTTCCAACGACAGTCTGCTCTACAGTTTAAGCCATGAACATTTCAGACAAAAGGATATACTTCACATTCATTTTCCTTTCAATCCAAATAATGATTCAATTAGAAATTTAAAAACAATTGATGTCCAGCAAATTCAATCAAATGCCAAACCAAAAAAAGGTGTAGAAGAAAAGCAGGCATTTCTTAAAGGGAATGATTTATTGATCTCGCCGAAAAACATCGATGCCTCTATCAAGACAATAGCTAAGGCCATCAAAAAAGATAGGGTATTAGCTGCAAGACTCGACCAATCAGTAAAAAAAATCCTGTATGTAAAATATGATGCAGATCTCTGGCAAAATAAATTCATTGACACTGACAATTTGATTTCAAGACTTCACACCCCAGAGGCCGACTTATTAAAACTAAAATTAGCAGAAGCCTCAGTTACTGTTGTGCAAAACGATGCTGAGATCATCCCCATTCAAAAAATAAACAACCGGACTTTTGTATCCGTCAGTTTAGGAGAAGGAAATAAAAATGAGTTCACACACTTTCTATCAAAGTACGATGGCTTCAAACATTACGCAGTAAAAACATTGAGCGATACTGTCGGTCTATCAACATTGTTAAAAGAAAAAGACATAATTGTAATCGGACTGTTTCCGGGCTCAGCACCTTTGTTGAAAGACATCTCCGGTTTGATCAATCGACTTCCACAAGAACGAGTGATTATTTGCAGTTTTAGCGACCCAACAGACTTAAATTATTTTAAAAAAATTCCAACGTTGATTGCTGCTTACAGTGATGAGCAAGGAATTCCTCAAGCGGCCGCGGAAGTAATCTTTGGTGGAATTGGTTCACAAGGAAAATTATCAATAAACATTTCTGATTCACTCTTGGTCGGAAAGAATATAAAAACCAAAACGATACAACGTTTTGCTTACTCCCTTCCAGAAGACGCTGGCATGAATAGCACCACGTTGAAAAGAATTGAGCCCATTGCCCAAGAAGCAATTTCGATTGGCGCA
>Ga0302164_10000082_pt1 | contig 42664 bp, 37 predicted proteins | sample I_Fen_E3_1_FD_193500 | JGI IMG/M metagenome (GOLD analysis project Ga0302164, IMG submission 193500) | Peat permafrost microbial communities from Stordalen Mire near Abisko, Sweden - I_Fen_E3_1 | ecosystem: Environmental > Terrestrial > Soil > Wetlands > Permafrost | place: Sweden: Abisko...
TTGAGCTGGTCCGAGCTTAATCAAGGAGAAAGAATTCCATTGGCTTCAGTAATTATTTGAGTTAACTTTCTTTTTCAATCCCCTCACTCATGAAGAAGTTAACAGGAATCATCATTCCATTTTTATTACTAATCTCTTGCAACGATCGCTCCACAACTACTTCCTCTTACTCCGAATGGAGAACCTATGCGGGTACCAAAGAAGGAAACCGTTACTCTTCCAACGATCAGATCACGCTTCAAAATGTTTCGCAGTTAAAAGTTGCATGGACGTTTAGCTCCAACGACAAAGACCCGGATAATCATTCTCAGAATCAATGCAATCCAATTGTTATTGATGGAATTCTTTATGGCACCTCTCCTCAATTAAAACTTCTTGCGCTTGATGCCGCAACCGGAAAATCGAAATGGATCTTTGACCCTCTCTCTATTGATACGGCTTCAAAAAAAGATCGGTTTGCTTACTTCAAAGTAAATCGTGGGGTTGTCTATTGGCAAGATGAAACCGGAACTGATAAGAGAATTTTATACAGCGCTGGCTCAAAGATCTTCGCTATCAACATTGCCGATGGCAAACCGATTACCAATTTCGGTAAAGGCGGCTTTATTGATCTGACGGAAAACCTGGGCCGCGAACCTGGTACGTATAATCCATTCATTACGGCTTCTTCACCTGGAATTATTTATAAAGATGTCTTCATCACCGGTCATCGTGTTGGTGAGTCGGCCGATGCAGCGCCAGGACCCATTCGTGCATACGATGTTCGCACCGGCCAACTGAAATGGATGTTTCACACCATTCCACATCCTGATGAGAAAGGAATTGAAACTTGGGAGGATAAAGACGCCTGGAAAAAATTTGGTGGGGCCAACAGCTGGGCCGGAATGTCGCTCGATGAACAACGTGGAATTGTTTACGTGCCCACCGGATCAATTGGCGGAGATTTTTATGGTGGTATTCGCAAAGGTCAAAATTTATTTAGCAACTCATTGATCGCACTCGATGCAGCCACCGGAAAATATCTATGGCATTTTCAAGTCGTGCATCATGATTTATGGGACCGTGATCTAGCCGCTAATCCAAACTTAGTAACACTAAACATAGCTGGAAAAAAAATAGATGCGGTTGCCCAAACTACCAAACACGGATACATCTTCGTTTTCAATCGCGAAACAGGTAAACCAATTTTTCCAATTGAAGAAAGACCTGTTCCATCTTCTGACTTGCCCGGTGAAGTAGCATGGCCAACTCAACCTATACCTACACTACCTGAACCATTCGCTCGACAAAAATTCGGAATAGAAGATATTTCAAACATCGATCAGCAAACACACAAAGAGATGTTGGAGCAATTCAAACTTGTAAAATACGGAACAATGTTTACGCCACCCAGCAAAGACGGCGTTTGGATTTTCCCTGGATTTGATGGTGGTGGTGAATGGGGCGGTGCAGCTGTTGATCCGGAATTTGGGATCATGTATGTCAACAGTTCTGAATTGCCCTGGGCATTAACGATGATCGATGTTCCAAAAAATGGAGATGATCATTCGTTAAAAGGAATGGGCCAAATTCAGTATGGAAAATATTGCATTGCTTGTCATGGAGCAAACTTGAAAGGAAATGGAAGTTCGTTTCCGCCATTAGTCGGGTTGAATAAAAAATACAAAGTTGATCAAGCCTGGAAAATAATTGAGAACGGAAAAAACATGATGCCTGCTTTCAAGCAAATAAAAGGAATTGATAAAGAAGCATTGCTTGCCTTTCTAATGAACATCCAAGAAAAAGAACCTGTATCATCAAAAACTAAATCATTACCTAAAGAGCCAGCAAGTGATGTTCGTCCCGCACAAGCTGCAAAATCAATTATGGATGACGTGCCTTATACCATGACAGGTTACAATCGTTTCTTAGACAAGAATGGTTATCCTGGAATCACTCCACCTTGGGGAACACTAAACGCAGTAGATTTAAACAGCGGAAAACTTTTATGGAAAGTTACTTTAGGAGAATTTTCTGAGTTGACGAAAAAAGGAATTCCTGCAACTGGAACAGAAAATTATGGAGGCCCACTCGTTACAAAGGGAGGATTGGTATTCATCGCTGCAACCAAGGACGAAAAAATTCGCGGCTTTGATAAGGCTTCTGGAAAAGTTGCTTGGGAATACCAATTGCCCGCGGCAGGATATGCGACACCTGCAACCTATTCATTAAATGGTAAACAGTATGTTGTGATCGCCTGTGGTGGTGGAAAGATTGGAAGTAAGTCAGGAGATTCTTATGTAGCTTTTACCCTACCTTAAATTAAAGCCCTAACATCGCTGAACTTTTCAGTAAAAGAGGGTAAAGCCGTCAGGCCGTTAATGGCATTTAAGAAAAACGGAACCTACTATTTCACTTCCAGTTTGAATCCAACACCATGATAGTTGACGATCTCCACGTTGGGGTCCTCCTTTAAATATTTTCTAAGTTTTGAAATGAACACGTCGAGGCTGCGGCCCATAAAATAATCGTCATCGCCCCATACGGCTTTTAAAATTTCTTCGCGCTTAAGCACACGTTCCTTATTACAGCATAAAAGCTTCATTACTTCCGCTTCTTTTTGTGTCAGCGTTTTTTCTCCGGATGGATGCGAGAGTTTGAAATTCTTTCCGTCAAACAAAAATTCTCCAAGCTCAAAAGAATTATTCTCACGATGGTTTCCGTTCGTTCTTCTCAGGAAAACTTCTATCCTCGCAAAAAGCTCCTCCATGCTGAACGGCTTCACAATATAATCATCACCACCCGCACGAAAACCTTCGAGCTTATCGTCGAGCATCGCTTTGGCTGTAACAAATAAAATAGGAACATGGCTATTTTTTTTTCTTACTTCCTGAGCCAACGTGAAGCCATCCATTTTTGGCATCATCACATCAAAGATGCAGAGATCAAATAATTGCTGATCAAAAACCTCATAGCCCTGTTCGCCATCTTTGCACAGTGTTACATCAAAGCCCTTATGAGCAAGGTTGTCTTTAATGACATATCCCAAGGCCGGATCATCCTCTACTAAAAGAATTTTTGTGCTCATGCTGACGGCAAAACGATTTTAAATACACTTCCTTCTCCCGGCTTACTGCTTACAGAAATTTTTCCTTTGTGCAATTCCGTCATCACTTTTACATAGTTGAGTCCTAATCCAAAACCTTTTACATCGTGCAGGTTGCCCGTGGGCACACGATAGAATTGGTGAAAGATCTTTTTTTGATTTTCCGGGCTGATGCCAATTCCATTGTCTCGTACTTCCACGAAAATCTGATTACTTATGTTGTCAGTCGAAATTATTAAGTTGGGGGTATTCCTATTGTATTTTATTGCGTTGTCAATGAGATTGAAAAGGACATTCGTAAAATGAAGCCGGTCTGCTTCAATCCAACTATTTTGGGCGTCAAGTTCCAGGGACACTTCACATTTCTTCTCTTGCAAGGCCACTGACGTATTTCGCACTACTTCTCGGATTAATTCATGCAAATCCAGTTTCTCTTTTTTTAAACCGACATCACTCTTCTCCAACCGAGCCATTTGCAAAACACGCTCAACATGTTGTTTCAACCGCTGACTTTCAGTTTGAATGATGGTAGCATAATTTAAAAGCCGCTCCGGAGCTTGTATGATAGTCGGATCTTTCAATACCTCAGATGAAATCGCAATAGTGGATAATGGTGTTTTAAATTCGTGAGTCATATTGTTGATGAAATCGCGCTGGATTTCAGATAACCGCTTCTGCCGAAGAATAACGAAAAGCGTATACACAAAAAAGAAAATAACCACTACCATCACCGCTGATGAAAATCCCCAAATTCCCATTTGGCTAATCAGGTTCGCTTCAATGCGCAAAAATTGAACCCCAAAATAATATCCATCGTTCTTCCAGGCCGGCATGTCAACCAGACTAGCAGTCGCTTGTTTATTTTTTTTGTGCGCATTGAAATTCACACCCTTCATGCACTGTTCCTCACAATCATAAATTCCGAACTCATAATCGGTAGTAATATTGCGTTTTTCAAATTCGGATGAAATCAGCAATCCAAGCACGCTGGAATTCACTGGTCCATTAACAAGCACAACAAAATAGTTGGTTGTTAATTGCTCTACAGGAGAGTTGGCAGGTGATTGGGTCTTATTGATCTCATAAATGCGGTCGGCCACTGCCCTTAAGGCAGATTGTACATCACGATTGAACTGATTTTCTTTTAAATCGAATGCTTTGCGCACCCAATAAATTTGTGTGACCGTAATGCCCGCAATGCTGATGGCAGCAAGTATTATAATAATTCGTAAGGTAGTTCGGCTCACCAAACAAAGGTAACACGTATTTATGGGGCAATTATTCGCTATATTCGGTTTAACAAAGGATTAACATTTGTTAGGTCTTTATTAACATCAGGAACGGTTTTTGCATACGAAGTTTGTACAGTTCAAATGAACGTTTTAAGTTTAACCTAAAATTAAGAGAGAAATGAAAAAATTAGTGTTTATCGCAGTTTTGGCACTTATTGCCAATGCTGGTTTCAGCCAAACCGCTGCTACGACTCCTACACCCAAGTCTGATGTAGGAGAATTTGAGTGGACAGCCTCCACCCATGATTTCGGAAAAATCAAACAAGGCGTGCCTGTTACTTATGAATTCAAGTTTACAAACAAGGGAAAATCACCTCTGGTAGTTACTAATGCTCAAGGTTCATGTGGATGCACTACACCAAACTGGACACGTGACCCCGTGATGCCAGGTGGAGAAGGAGTTGTAAAGGCTACCTTTAATGCGATGGCTGTAGGTCCATTTGACAAAACCGTAACTGTTACGGCTAATATCGATGGTGGTGTGGTAGTACTTCATATCAAAGGCGAAGTAGAAGCACCGGTTGTTAAACCGAATTAAAATATAATATCATATCGATCAAAAAAAGTCAGGTGTAAGTCTGACTTTTTGTTTGTCTAAGTTGTCTCGATTACAACTCCCGTACCCAAATGTTGCGATAGCTAACTGGGTTTCCATGATCCTGTAGTTTAATAGATCCTTTGCCGTGAGGTTGATAAACAGGAAGTCCGCGGTATTCAGTGGGTCCATAGATTTGGGTATGGTTCTGAACCAAAATCCCGTTGTGAATTACCATAATATAAGCCGGTACAATTACGCGGCCGTTTTCGCTGAACCTTGGTGCAGTATAAATCACGTCATAGGTTTGCCATTCGCCTGGTTTAAGACATGCATTAACGAGAGGGATCGATTGCTTATAAATAGAACCCGCCTGGCCATTTGAGTAGGTCACACTTTCATAGCTGTCAAGCACCTGTAATTCATATTTTTCTTGCAAAAATATTCCACTGTTGCCGCGGCCCTGTCCTTCGCCAACGACTTCGGATGGTGCGCGCCATTCAATGTGGAGTTGGATGTCGCCAAAGGTCTGTTTCGTTTTAATATCACCCGTTCCTTTCGCCACTGACATTGCTCCGTCTTTCACTTCCCATTTTGCGTCGCCACCAGACAAAGCACTCCACTTCGACAAATCTTTCCCATCAAAAAGGACGATTGCATCCGATGGGGCTTCGCTGGGATTAGAGCCAGGTGTAACTTTCTTTGGTTTTAAATCCCAAACTTCAGTAACCTTGGGGTCCAACGATTCGCGGGGTGTGGTTTGTGCAAAACATCCAATCGAGATCAACGTCAATAAAAAACTAAAAAACTTTTTCATAGGTTTAGACATTTAATTCAAACGAAATTAAGAGAACATTTCACTTCGCTCACGTTTTCTTTGATGAGTGGATTTAAAGACGTGTTCATAGCAGGTTGTTTCAACTAAGTTTCAAAAAGTCAATACAAGCTTCGAATTCAGATCTTTTTAGAATTCTTTATCGCAATTTCAACCACTCCATTTTACCCAACTCGCCATACATCGCAACAGCAGTTTCATTTTTAAAGATATTGATTTTATCGATTTCATTTGAATCAATCTCAGTAAGTGGATCTACCCATTTTGTGGCATCATTTTTACTTATTACCAGCTTAGGTAATACTTTTCCATTAAGAATAACTAAAGGTTTTGAATCCGAGGGGAGAATGATGGACGGTGCACAACGAATTTGTGAAAATGAAATTGTGGATGATACAACAAGTAAAATAAATCCAATGACGTATCTCATGATAAAGAGTTTGGATCAACAAATTACGAAAAAATTATTCCTCATAATACTTATCAATGATATGCTGGCTTACGATTTTATAAATCTCAGCCGTTGCAGGATCTTCTTGTAAAAAGGCCAAATGTTTTTCCAGAATTTCTAAGTCCCCGCGTTTTGCGGGTCCAGTTTGCGCTTCTTCCGGACCAAGTTGTAAACCTTTATTGATGGTTTCTGAAATCAGTGGTTTGAGCCAGTCGTACTCCAATCCATTTTGCTGCATGATCTCTTTGGAGATGGTAAGCATATGATTCGTAAAGTTGGATGCAAAGACAGCTGCAATATGCAACGCCTTTCTTTCCTCCGATGCAATTTTTCTCACCTGATTGCTGATGGCTTTCGCGAGCGTTGTCAATACAACATCCGTTTCCTCATTAACGCTTTCAGTAAAAATTGGAGTCTGCTTGAAATCTACTTTTTTGTTTTTGGTAAAAGTCTGTAGTGGATAAAATACACCAATGTTTGGCGTTGCCGCAAATTGCAAATCTGTCAACGGTACACTGCCCGATGTATGGGCTAATACAGCATCATCGGGTAAAATAATTTCCCTTGCTATTTCGCTAATACTTTCATCGTTGACAGCTACAATAAAAATGGAGGAGGGACTTGTTGAAAAATCAAGCGAGGCTTTTACTTCCGCTTGATATAAACGTCCGGTTAGTGCTTCAGCATGCCGTACATTGCGACTGTAAACTTCTTTGACTACAAAGCCTACATTATCTAAAGCTGGCGCCAGATGCCAGGCTAAATTTCCTGAGCCAATAAAGGAGATATTTTGTCCCGGCACAGAATAAATTTAAACTGTCACTTTAAAAAGGTCAGCTATTTTTGCGACAGCAAAGTCGATCTCTTCAATCGTATTATACTTGCTAAAAGAAAAACGTATCGCTCCTCTTTTTGAATTAGGATAGATCGCTCCTAAAACATGTGATCCTGTCGTTGCTCCACTTGAACAGGCGCTTCCACCCGATGCCGAAATTCCCTGCAAATCAAGATTGAAAAGCATCATTTCATTTTCTTCCGATTCGGGAAAAGAAACATTCAACACGGTATAAAGACTGCGATTTAAATTATCAGAATCACCATGAAAACTAATGCCCGACACACTAGCTTTTAACTTTTCGATCATGTGCCTTTTCAACTTCACAATGTGCGACTCATGTTCGGCCATTTCGCGATAGCAAATTTCCAACGCTTTTGCTAGCCCAATGATGCCATACGTATTTTCCGTACCACCCCGCATGTTACGTTCTTGCGCACCGCCATGCACCATCGGCTTAATTTTTTTGTCCTTGTTAATGTACATAAAGCCAACTCCTTTCGGACCGTGAAACTTATGAGCAGCAGCTGTCAAGCCATGAACTTTCAATTGTTTCATATCATGCCTGTAGTGCCCCATGGTTTGCACTGTATCCGAATGAAAGTAAGCACCGTATTGTTGACAAAGGTCTCCCACTTTTTGAATGTCGATCAAGTTGCCGATTTCATTGTTGGCATGCATCAAAGCCACCAAGGCATTGGGAAATTCTTTCAATAGACTTTCAAGATGAACTAAATCAATGTGACCTTTTTCATCGAATCGCACATAGTGCAATTTAATTTCGCCTTGCATTTCTAATGTAGCCAGTGTGTGCTCTACAGCGTGATGCTCGATCTGAGATGAAATGACATGCTTAATGTTATAGGTCTGAATAGCCCCTCGAATAATCGCGTTATCTGCCTCCGTTCCGCCTGAAGTAAAAATAATTTCTCCGGGAGTGCAGTTGAGCAATTCTGCTATCTTTTTTCTTGCTGATTCAATGGCCGCACGAACCTTCCTTCCATGGGCATGAGTAGAGGATGGATTACCAAAATCTTCCAACAGGAATGGTTTCATCGCCTCAAAAACTTCCGGGTCTAGTGGTGTAGTAGCGGCGTTATCTAAATAAACTCTCATAGCTAAGTACGAATTACGAGGTAAGATTTTTTTAAAATAACGATTTAATATCAGTAATAATTCTATTGGCTAAATCATCTGCCTTCTTCTCATTTTGTGATTCAGCGTAAATGCGAATAATCGGCTCCGTGTTACTTTTTCGCAAATGTATCCACTCTTTTTCTTTTTCGAAATCGATCTTTACGCCATCAATCGTGTTAATCTTTTCATTTTGGTATTTCTGCTTGATTTTCTCCAAGACCTGATCGACATTGATGTCTGGAGTGAGTTCAATTTTATTTTTAGAAATAAAATATTCGGGATAGGTTTTGCGAAGTTGTGAGGCCGTTATTTTGCTTTTTGCAAGATGAGTGAGAAACAAGGCTATTCCCATTAACGCATCGCGACCGTAATGAAGCTCAGGGAAAATCACGCCACCATTTCCTTCGCCACCGATCACCGCTTTAGTTTCTTTCATTGCATTTACCACGTTCACTTCGCCAACTGCTGCTGCTGAATATTTCCCTCCCGCTCTTTCCGTCACATCGCGCAATGCACGGGTGGAAGAAAGATTAGAGACAGTGTTTCCCCTTCTTTTACTCAACACATAATCTGCCACCGCCACTAATGTATATTCCTCACCGAACGGCTTCCCATCCTCTGATACTAAAGCCAACCGGTCAACGTCCGGATCAACAATGATTCCTAAATGGTATTTCCCTTTCTTTACTTCTTTACATATTACTTTGATATTTTCTGGAAGGGGTTCTGGATTGTGAGGAAATTTTCCGGTCGGTTCGCAATACAATTTTTTAATTGTTCGCACGCCTAATTCTTTTAATAACAATGGGACAGCAATTCCACCGAAGGAATTCACCGCATCAACCACAATCTTGAATTTTGCGTTTTGAATTGCTTTTACATCGACTAATTTATTTTTCTTAATGAGATCAATATGTTTTTTAACATAATGATCCGCCTTCGAGTAGCTTCCCAGTTTTTCAACTAAAGCGAAATCAAAACTTTCAGCGTCTGCCAATCGCAAAACCTCCGCTCCGTCTGCGGCTGAAATGAATTCACCCTTTTCATTTAATAATTTTAGTGCGTTCCATTGAATTGGATTATGGCTCGCTGTAAGAATAATTCCACCCCCCGCTTTTTCAATCGGCACAGCAATCTCTACGGTCGGTGTGGTTGAAAGCCCAAGGTCGATTACATGTAAACCTAATCCTTGAAGTGTATTACTCACCAGGTTGCTTACCATTTCACCAGAAATACGGGCATCACGGCCAATTACTATTTTCTTTCCTCCGCGAGATTTTACCCAAGTGCCAAAAGCAGCAGCAAATTTTACAACATCAACAGGAGTAAGGGATTCACTCGGTTTGCCGCCAATAGTACCGCGAATGCCTGAAATTGATTTTATTAGAGTCACGTATAAAAATTTAGGCCACAAAGGTAATTTTTTAAGTATGATTTATGAAGTACGAAATACGAAGTGAACGGAATTAAAATGACTAGAAAATCTTTAGCGCCTTTGCGTCTTTGCGTGAAGATTGTAAATCGTAAATTGCCTTCATGAAAAAATCTCTCTCCGCTCCCGATCTCAACCGAGAAGCCAAACTCAAAGCCTTTGATCGATTGCTCACCATCATGGACGAGTTGCGCGAAAATTGTCCGTGGGACAAAAAACAAACTCTCGAAAGCCTGCGCCATCTTACCATTGAAGAGACCTATGAACTTTCGGATTCTATTTTGGATGGCAACCTTAACGAAGTAAAAAAAGAATTGGGTGACCTGATGCTGCACAATGTTTTTTATGCACGCATTGCTTCCGAAATGAAAATATTTGACATCTCCGATGTGCTCAATTCGATCTGTGATAAATTAATCGAGCGCCATCCACACGTATACAGTGATGTGGTCGCCAACGATGAAAAGACCGTAAAGGAAAATTGGGAAAAAATAAAATTGAGAACTGGAAATAAATCTGTTCTTGAGGGTGTGCCCAAGTCTTTGCCAGCTTTGGTCAAAGCTATTCGGATACAAGATAAGGCGCGCGGTGTTGGTTTTGATTGGGAAAAGAAAGAACAGGTGTGGCAAAAAGTGGAAGAAGAAATGCAGGAGTTCAAAGATGAATTCAACGTAGAGTCCAATCAACCAATCGACAAAGGAAAGGCTATGGCTGAATTCGGTGATCTTCTTTTTTCATTGGTGAATTATTCGCGCTTTCTCAACATCGATGCGGAAGAAGCATTGGAGCGCACGAACAAAAAATTCATCAAACGCTTTCAGTATTTGGAAACCGAGTCAGCCAAGGACGGAAAGAAAATGGGCGAGATGACGCTTGCAGAAATGGATGAGTACTGGGAGCGGGCAAAATCGATCTAATTGGCCACAAGCTTCAGGCTGCAAGCTACAAGCAGCGTGCAGCTTGAAGCCCTTTTTTTATTATATAATTTAAAACACCACTAATGAACCTTACCCAACTTCATCGCATCCGCCAAACAGCAATCGACCAAAACTGGAAAGGCATGGAAGAGTTTTTCAATTCCTCCATTCAACTCCGGCACAGCGGCATCCGCATTGACCTGACAGATATCAATAAACCTCTTGTATTGATTGACACCGTAGAAGAATATCATAAAGGTGGCATTGGCACGGAGGCAGTGAATGGAGCAGTGATCGCCATGCTCGCTGACCTTGCCATTGGCCTTTTAGGTTTGACGCATTATGCTGAAGGGATGACCGGCACCAGTAACCTGAACATTAATTACATAAAACCATTACTCGCCAGTAAAGTAATTGTGCGAGCAGAGCAAACCGTAGTAGCGAATAAGAGAATCTTTGGAATTGTACGGATCATGAACGAGAAGGAAGAAGTTTGTGCCTATGCAACCGGTGCACTGGCGAAGGGGATTTCGATTTAAATTTTAATTATCCCAGTCAAAATACTCATCCTTCTGCAGTTCTACTTCTTTCTTCTTTTTGATGCCGCGGTTTTGGAAAGCTTCCTTTAATTCTTTCACTTCCTTCTTCAAATCACTTACAATTTTTTTCTTGGTCGCCTCTTTGTCGAACTTCACTTCATAGTTATCGGTGGTGCCAATGATTTTTAAAAATATTTTGGATTGACCACCTGGAGTCTCTTCAATGGCGCCAAAAGCTTCATCGGGGTCGATTTTCTTTTTGTTGCGCAGCGGAGCGATCACCCTGTAATCAATCTGTTGGTCAAAGGTATGCGTTCCACTCACGTTGATCGTAGTGGCATTCGATCGCACTTCCATTTGAGGAATGTAAATGGTTCTCTTCTCGATGTGGATATCGTTTTTTAAATCTGCGAACACCAGGTGATTTAACTTCTGATCATCCAAATAGCGATTCAGCTTTTGCAGCGGTTCAAAATTATTAAGCTCTCCATTCTTAATTACCGCACTGATATCGGCTGTCAACGTCTCCGAAAAAAGCTTCAGTTTCTCATCGAGCGACATTTCCATGCTCACATCGGCGATCGCTTGTCCTTTCAGGTTTTTAGCTTCAATAAAATTCTGATAAAAATTTTCGAAGACATAAAAAACACTATCGATATTGATTCCATCCAACTTAAATGAAGAGGAAACATTAATCGCTTTCGGGTTCTTCGCATCCACAATTCCGTTGGCACTCAGCGACCCACCCATCGCATTGAAAGTAATGTGACGCGAAACAGCCACTTGATTTTTTACCAGCAAATCTCCTTTTACATCACGGGGCGCAAATCGTTTGTACCTCATACGCTTCACATCACAATTAAAATTTAGATGAAGATTGGGAGAAATTGCAAATCCAAAGTCCTGTGATCCACTCTCGCCCAGGCCGAGGGATACCAACTGATCGAGATCAAGCCAATTGGATTTTAAATCAGCTTCGATACCAATCGGCTGGTTCTCAAAAAGAAAATAGGTAATCACATTCTTTAAAAAACCATTCAATAAAAAATCGCTCTTCTCCAATTGACCATTCACATTGCTCATGGCAATATCATTTTTGTTGAATTGCAATGCCCCACTCCAATGATTGAATTGAGTTTTGCTTGACCCCAATGCAAAGGAAATGTCCTTCAATTCCACTGTACCCTCCGCCTGAACTTGTTGCGCCGTACTTCTATTTTTTAATAAAGAGATTTTCCCATCAAAGGAAACGTCCGCATCAAGAGTTCCTGTCAATTGTTTGATGCTCTCCATCGGAAAAAAATTCAAGATCGAGGCAGCCGCCATTCCTCCTTTGAAATCCAATGCAACATAAGGATCTTCAAAGTCTTGCAGTGAAAAGTTGGCAGTGAAAGGTTGATCGTTCAGTTTGCCGGAAATATTTCTCAAAAAAAGTTCTGCCCGTGATAAATCTGTTAACGAAGGACAAGCAAATGAGCCCTCGAGGTTTGCGTCTTCCACTTTTGATTTGTACTCTGGATGAAAGAAGGAAGCTTGCTTGCACCCAAAACTAACTGATACAAACGGGCTGTGTGATGATGATATCTCTCCTTTCATCGTCATTGAAAAATAAATCTCTCCTTTGCTCTGATATTGTCTCCATTTCTTCGTTGAAGATTCCGGAAAAAGTGAAAGTACCGTTTGGATATCCGTGTTTTTTCCATTGATGGAAACGTTAATATGATCTTTCTTTTTGAATTGATAATCTCCTGTAACGATGAACTCCGAATTGGCCAGGTTCAACGTTGATTTGTTGACACGAATATTTTTACCAGCATCATCATAAACGAGGTCAGCTTCGACATTGAATTTTTTAGCAGGCAATAACACCACGTTATGAATTCCAATTTGGTCCACGCCAATATCACCTTTGGCGTTGATCTGATACTTATCATCAACCAGTTTAACAGAAGCCGTTAGTTTTTTGCTTTCAAATGAATGATGCAACAGACTTTTTAAATCTTGAAATGATACTTTGGTATTGGTCAATTTTATATTCCGCAAATCGAACGTAATACTTTCATTCGACTTTCCTTTTTCTTTTAGAATTGTAAAATTGTTTAATCCGTCTTCATTTATTTTCAAATGCGTTTCGCTATCGGCTATCTGCAGACCACGAATCGAATATTTTCCCCGTATCGCTTCAATTGGATTGAGATAAAAGGAAACTGTCTTGGCTTCAATCAGTGGATAAATGCCCGGATGACTGTCTTCAACATATAAGTCGGTAAATGTTATAGCCACATTGGGGAAGTCCTGCCAGGCGGAGACTTCAATACGGCCAATCTTCACCGGTGTGTTTAGGCTTTTATTGGCTTCACTAATAAATTGCTGAATGATTTTGTCTTTAAACAGATAAACAGAAACACCAAACGTGATGATCAAAACCACCAACGACAGGAAAAAATAAAACAGAATTTTCTTTGCGACCTTCAAGTTGAAAAAATAGTACTGCAAAAATACCGATAAAGTTTGAAGGGATCACCCATCCGTGTTAATCATGGCTATTTAAAAGTGGCCACAAATTGCACTGATTGACTCAGATCAAATTCAGAAGTATAAATAAATCAAGCCACCTCAAACACTTCGGCTGATGAACGCTTCAAATACTCTTCGTAATCAAATGGCACATCACCGCCTTCAAGCAAGCACCCAACGGGAATGGTTGGAAAAATCTCTTCGTAGTTTTTCACCAGGTTCATGAACACTCGCCTGTAAACATGAGTACGATTTATTTTTTCTGGTTTGTCGATACCAGAAGCTCCCATCAACTCTACAAAACTTTCAACTGTGTTCCTATGAAAGTTTGCTACTCTTGTTTTTTTATCTTCCACAACAAGGCCTGACATCAGTTCGGGTCTTTGAGTAGCCACTCCTGTTGGGCAAGTATTTTTATTGCACTCCAGCGCCTGAATGCAACCTAGCGCCATCATCATCGCTCGTGCACAATTACAAGTATCTGCTCCAAGCGCCATAGCACGCATGATATGGAAACCTGTAAGCACTTTTCCGGCAGCGATCACCTTCATTTTATCTCTTATTCCGAAACCAATGAGTGCATTATCCGCAAAAGCGAGTGCATCCAGCAACGGCATGCCAACAAAATTGGAAAACTCAGGTGGTGCGGCACCGGTGCCTCCTTCGCCTCCATCAATAGTAATAAAATCAGGATAACTATTGAGTTGTACCATCGCTTTGCAAAGAGAAAGAAACTCACTCTTGCGACCGATACAAAGTTTGAAGCCAACGGGTTTGCCACCCGAAAGTGTTCTCAATTTTTCAATGAACTTGACTAATTCAATTGGTGTTGAGAACGCACTGTGAAATGGCGGTGAGAAAACGGTGGTTCCTGGCTTCACCAAACGGATCGCAGCAATCTCAGGAGTATTTTTAGCGGCTGGCAAAATTCCACCATGACCAGGCTTCGCGCCCTGAGATAATTTAATCTCGATCATTTTAACACTTGGCTTTATCGCGTTTTGCTGAAAGGCGCTATCAGAAAAATTTCCGTCTTCCGTTCTTGCTCCGAAATAACCTGTGCCTATTTGCCAAATAATATCACCACCATGTTTTAAATGGTACGGGCTCAAACCTCCTTCGCCCGTATTGTGAGCAAAGCCACCAATCTTCGCGCCTGCATTTAATGCTTCAATCGCATTCTGACTGAGCGAACCAAAACTCATCGCCGACACATTGAGCACGCTCATGTCATAGGGTTGTGTACATTTCTCTCCACCAAATCGAACGCGTGGATTGTGGTCCATCTTATGAAAATCTTTAGGTGCGATAGAGTGCGTAATCCATTCGTATCCTTCCGCATACACATCCAGTTGTGTTCCGAAGGGAATGGTGTCGATTTGTTTTTTAGCACGCTGGTAAATCACAGAACGTTCGTTGCGGTTGATGGGTGCACCATCGGTATCGCTCTCTACAAAATATTGTTGAATCTTCGGACGTAAATCTTCAAAGACATAACGCAAGCGACCAAAGAGTGGATAATTTCTTTTGATGGATTGCCGTGTCTGAATCATATCGGCAATGCCCATATAAATGAAGGGCAACACCAGGATGTAGAAAAAAGCGGCATCAACCCAATAATAAGTCCATGCGGCAAGTGCTGCAATGATGAAGAATGAAATAATGAGAAAAAGCTGGCGGTTATTCATAGACAAGATAGATTTGCGTTGGTCAAGTTATAATTAATTAATCAATTCGTCAATGTTCAAAATTACCTGAATAAGTCAAGAAAATCCCCGCCAGCTGGAGTCAACCCAGTTTATCAACTGTAATAAATTGGATTCCGATTGATTTCAGATATTCTTTTTGCTTTTGTAAAGAGTTTTCAAAATTAAATTTTAGAAGCGCCTTTATTTGACATGATTCTTCAAAAGATTGCTCAAGGATTTTTAATTCAAAATCTTTCACCAGTCGCATTACTTCGGGTGTGCGTCCGTATTCAAATTTCAATTCAATTTCTTTCATCACGTCAATCTCGATAACAGAAGCTTGATGGAGTGCATCTTCTGCCGCAGCCTTGTAAGCTTGCATCAGTCCTCCTACTCCCAGTTTTACGCCGCCAAAATATCGCACCACTACAATCAACACATCAGTAAGATTTTTTGAACGAATCTGACCTAAGATGGGATAAGATGCGGAATGATTCGGTTCGCCATCATCATGCGCTTTGAATTTTGTTTTGTCAGGGCCAAGTATATAAGCGTAACAATGGTGCCGTGCATCGAAATATTTCTTTCTTAAAAGATCAAGTTGCTCTTTAATTTCACTTTCCGATTTGACTGGAAAAGCAAACGCTAGAAATTTACTCCCCTTCTCTTTGTAGATTCCCTGAGTTGGACTTTGAATTGTAAAAAAAGAGAAAGCTGCCACTTTTTAATGATCGACTATCCATTCGAAATTATCAACGGGTTGAAAATTGAGAATTTGCACATTGATAATTGATTAATCAAGATTATCAATTCTTCTCAGCTTCACGGCCTTCCAGGCGGTAACACTTACTACCGCTAGCGTCATCACTCCTCCTAAAATTACCGATCGTACAGTTCCTAACAGTCGCGCTGCAACGCCAGATTCAAAGGCACCAATTTCATTGGATGATCCAACGAAAATACTGTTCACTGCCGAAACTCTGCCTTTCATATTTTCCGGTGTGAGCGTATGGATCATGGTGCTACGGGCAATCACACTCACGCAGTCGAATGCACCACTCAAAATAAGAAGCGCCATTGAAAGCCAGAATGAAGTAGAGAGTCCGAAACCAATCATACAGAAACCGAAACCGGCTACACATCCTAATAAAATTTTTCCCATGTATTTTTTAATAGGATAATGTGTGATATAGATCGCCATGAGCATTGCACCGATTGAAGGAGCAGATCTTAAAAATCCCAATCCAATTTTCCCCACGTGTAAAATCTCATCTGCAAAAATTGGTAGCAACGCAACAGCTCCTCCGAAGAGAACGGCAAACAAATCAAGCGTGATCGCTCCGAGAATAATCTGATTGCTAAACACAAACCGGATTCCGGTTTTAATTTTCTCCCAAATTCCTTGCTCTTCAGAGATTGGCGGAAGTGGTCGATTGGGAATTAAAAAATAACAAAGCAATGCCGCGATGGTCAGTAACACGTCCGCACTATAGGCAGCGGTGATCCCAAAGAATCCATAGATTAATCCACCGATCATCGGGCCAGTTAATGCCGCGCCTTCCCAAATAGTGCTATTCCATGTAATCGCATTTTGATACAAATCACGATTTACCAATTGTGGCATGAAAGAAAAATTAGCTGGCGACAAAAAACCTCGCGCGATGCCACTGACAAAAATCACAACATAAATTGCTGTGGCACCGTATTGCAATAGAAACGCACCAATATTTAATGTGAAGAAAAGAAGCGCAGAAGCACAGAAGACTAAGGTGACTACACAAATCAAAATAATTTTCTTTCGCTCAATGATGTCCGCCAGATGACCAGCATAAAGAGAAACGGTAATGGCAGGAACTGCTTCGGCTAAACCAATCAATCCTAGTGACAGTGGATCTTTGGTGATCTCATACACTTGCCAGCCCACCACAACAGCCTGGATCATTACAGCAAGTGTGATAAACAATCTCGACAAAATAAATAAACGAAAGTCGCGGATTTGGAGAGCCGCGTAAGGATTAGAGGTTGAAGAATCGTTCATTAAAAATAATTACGAAAACTTGAATGTACTTGTTATTGCCTCCAGTGCTTTCCTTCTTCGTGCTTCACGCTCTCCGGAAATCTCAACAAAGGGAACACCCGTCTTGGTCACTTCCTCTTGATAAATTTTCCAAAAGTGTTCGCGCTTGTCGGGATGCTCGCGCTGCGGATCATCGACCCAAGGAATATCGATATTGGTTAATAAATACAGGTCATATTTCCGTTCGGCGATTTTTTTGAGAATGTCAGGATCACAGTTTCCATATTTGTGTTCACTCCAAACTTTAATCACAATCAGGTTCGTATCGCAGATCAACAATTTATTGGCTTCATAAACCCATTCGTCTTCCATACGAAGCTGGCCGTGTGCAATTTTAAGTAAATCAACCTGATCGTAGGCTCGTCCTAATTTATTAAGATAAGCGCGGGCATATTCATCCACACATGGTGTTTGAAAGTGTTTTGCTAAAAATTGAGCCAGGTCACTTTTGCCGGTGCACTCCGGCCCGATGACACAAACTTTTTTTACCTCTTTGACTGTCTCGCGAGTTGCCTGCATAAAATTTTTTTCTCAAATTAATTAATTGTCAAGGATTAATCATCAAAAATTACTTTAATACTGATTCGATTGAAGTCAATTTCAATAGTACGATGAGCGCTGCTCAAGAATCGATCAAGTCCATCACTGGACTATGTTTCTAAGAAATAATAAACTCCTTAATTAATATCCATGCTCCAACCACAAGTGTGAACCATCCAAAAGCTTTGCGTAAATAAAATGCGGTGATTCTTCGGGAGAAAAAATTTCCTACTAAAATTCCAACTACTGCTAGCGCAGTGATCGTCAACAGAAATTGCCAATCCATGGGGTGATTGAGCAAGTCACCGACAAATCCTGTAAGGGAATTGATGGAAATAATGAATAATGAAGTGCCAACAGCCGTTTTAAAAGGGAGACCGGTAAGAAAAACAAGCGCCGGTATAATTAAAAATCCTCCACCTGCTCCAACAAGTCCTGTCAAAAATCCAATCAGGATTCCCTCAACAAACAAAAGAAATCCAAGAAATCGTTCGCTATCCGAACTGGTGTCTTTTGAATTTCGAATCAGTCGAAATGACGCCAGTACCATCAATGCGGCAAAGAGCCCTAAAAGCAGTTCTCTTTTAGTGAGAACAAAATCGCCCACTTCAAAAATTATTGGAGGAATTGCAGGAACTATCCAATGACGTGTAGCAAAAATCGCAGCAATCGATGGGATACCAAAAAGAAAACCAGTTTTAAGATCGACCAGGTTCTCTCGGTATTTTGGAATTGCCCCAACCAAACTGGTGATACCCACAATGAATAGTGAGTACGCCTGAGCAAGCACCGGCTCAACATTAAATAAGTAAACTAAAATCGGAATGGATAAAATGGAACCACCACCACCAAGCATGCCGAGGACAATTCCTACTAAAATTGAAAAACAATATCCGAGTATTTCAAGCACGTAAATAATTTTTCAATCAGAGTAATCGAGGTCAATATTAATTTGTTGGAATTGGCGGCGGCCCATCAGGAATGTATGCCTTATAAACTTGTGTGCCTTTACGTTTTTCAAACTCAGCACGAATATCTTTTCGCAATTGTTCATTTTCAAAAAGATCAACCATCGTCATCGCTAAAGCTTTAGATGAAAACACTAAACCTTTATGACCGATACTCATGCCTCCGCAGGCAACCACAGCCCATCCATGCCATGCTGTATTTTTCGGAGCGGTTGTGGTCACTAAGGTGATCTCAGGAACATTCCAACTGATATCACCGACATCGGTCGAGCCACCTTCAGGATCTTTTTGCGTTTCCTTTAACGGATGAATAGCTCCATCCAAACCGGTTTGCTCTCCACCTTGCACTTCCTGAATTTTTTTCGCGAAAGCTATTTCCTCTGGAGTATAAATTATAGGGCCGAGTAATTCTAAATTCTTTTGCAATGCCGCAGCTCCTGTTCTGTTCACCAACATTTCATAATCACCGGTTTGCACCGTTATTTTTACTTCTACACCTGCAATCAACCCAGCTCCTTTTGCAATGTCTTTCACGCGAGCGAAAACTTCATCCACCACACTCCGTTTGCTGTCGCGCACCCACATCCACACTTTTGCGTATTCAGGTACAACGTTAGGCACATCACCACCTGCCTTGATTGCGTAATGCATGCGCACACTCGGCAGTACATGCTCGCGCAATAAATTCACGCCATGAGTAAACGCTTCCAATCCATCAACAGCGCTACGGCCATTCCACGGATCGGCGGCAGCATGTGCCGATTTGCCCTTGAACTCAACAATAAAATCAACCATCGCCTGAGAACTTTGTGTACTCGCTGCAATCTCAGGATTAGGATGCCAGTCAAGACACACATCGAGATCGCTGAACAATCCATCACGAGCCATATAAATTTTTCCACCCACTGACTCTTCAGCTGGTGTTCCATAAAATCGAATGGTGCCTTTAAGCTTTCCGCTGGTGATCAATTCTTTTACGGCAAGAGCGGCACCTAAACTTCCTGCTCCAAAAAGATTGTGTCCACAACCGTGACCCGCAGCGCCAACTTGAAGAGGTTCACGAGTTGTTTGCGCTTTTTGCGAGATGCCTGGCAGCGCATCGTATTCACCCATGATGCCAATGATTGGTTTGCCTGAGCCGAACTCAGCGATGAAAGCCGTAGGCATTCCGGCAACTCCACGTTTCACGGTGAAGCCTTGCGCTTCGGCATAATCAGCAAGTTCTTTTGACGATTTAGTTTCTTTCAATGCGGTTTCTGCATACGCCCAAATTTTATCGCTGATAGCAATCAATTCTTGTTGATGTTTGTTCACCGATTGAATGACAGCCTCTTTACTAGGATTGATCTTTTTATTTTGCGCAAAGCAATTGATCAGGCATGCAGTCAAAAGAAGAGTAGAAAAATTTTTCATTTTATTGTTGATTAAAATAACGAGGCGTCTGACACCTCAAAGTTGTCTTGACGCCTTCTTAAATCCATTCTAACTGTTCAACGGTTCTCTCCGTCACTAAATCACCCGTGTGTTTGGTTGCTTTGGGTTCGATGAGTATGACAAAAACCTCTTCGCCATTGGTGCGAGGTCGATGTTCAATTCCTTTGGGTACTGTTAAAATCTCTCCTGGTTTTATTTCCACCGTTTTATCGCGGAAGTCCATGAAAAGCGTACCCTTAGTAATGACGAAGAGCTCATCTTCATCATCGTGCTTGTGCCAGACAAAATCATCCTTCAACTTAGCCAACTTAATGTAGTTGTCATTCAATTCGCCCACAATGTACGGATGCCAATGTTCAGCAATCTTTGAAAATTTCTCATTGAGGTTAACCCTTTCCATTTTGATTTTCTTTCGATGGAAAATTAACGAAAAGTTTTGTCAGTTATGGAGTGAATGTGATAAGGGAATACCGAAGTTCGGGGGTTGTGAATTGCAACTGGTTGTTCGTTATTCGTTGCCAGTTTAACCCCAAACAACATGAAAAATTTAATGATTCTTCTCTTCGCATTTTTGATTGTCTCCTGTACCGATCGAAAGGCAGAAATTGAGAACGCGATGAAACAATATGATCGCCTCACCTTTCGAATGGCTGCTGATTCACTGGCCGACACCTACGCAGCGGATGGCGAATTGGGAGGAAAGGGTATGAAGACTTCCATTGGTCGCGATTCGATCCGTAAGTTTTTAAAATCATTTGATCCTGCATCTATAAAGTTAATTTCCAATTCAACCAAAGTTGCATCTATTGATTTTAAAGGCGACACTGCTGTTGTAAAAGGAACATTCGAGCAAAAAGCTAAACTGGCTCAAGGTGATACGGCAACCTACGTCAGCACATTTACCGCCAAGTGGATGAAAGGCGAAGGAAGCAAATGGCTGATTCGAAAAATGTACACCATGCCGCCGCCGGCAACACTCAAATCCGTTTTACTGCGTCAACTCAAAACTACGCACACTCAAAAAGACTGGTTCGTGCCAGCCAACATTGCTGTAGAAGGCCTTACGGCCAAGCAAGCAATGTGGACAGATGGCAGTGGCAATCACTCCGTTGGCCAATTGGCTTATCATCTTGTTTTTTGGAATGCGCGGTTATTGAAACAATTCAAGAATGAACCAGTAGAAAATTTCAGTGGAATAAAAAATGATGAAACGTTCAATTCCTTTGATGAAAAAAGTTGGGATGCAACCGTGAAGAAACTGGACGAAGTCCTTTCTTCCTGGGAGAAGGAAATCAAAAATGCTGATGAAACCAAGTTGGAAGAGTGGTACGAAAACATTGCCAACATGAATACGCATAATGCCTACCACACCGGTCAAATCATTTTCCTGAGAAAATTACAAGGCAGCTGGAATCCGGAGAAAGGGGTGAAGTAAAACTGGATACTGGTCCCGATAGCTATCGGGACTAGATACTGGAGGTTGGATACTAGATACTGGTCTGGTGGATTATGATTTAAAGTGAAACTAAACAATCAGTAATCGACTTGTAACTTGCAGCCAGATTAATTTATGTATGCAAGTATCGAGATTGGCCATTAATGGAATGGGTCGCATTGGCCGTACGTTGTTTCGACTTATCTACGAGAAAGGTTCTATCCAACGTGTGATTGCCGTCAACGATATCATGCCAAAGGATAATCTGATTTATCTTTTGAAGTACGATTCTATTCGAGGGAGTTTATCTACAGAAATTTCTTCTGCAACGAATGGGTTTAGCATCGATGGTCATGAAATATATTATTATCAACAAGCTGAAATTAAAAGCCTTCCGTGGCATAAGCATTCCATCGAAACGGTAGTTGAGGCGACGGGTCTTTACACTCATTCAGACGATGCGCTACTTCATCTTTCCAACGGCGCTAAACGGGTTTTATTAACCACCTACAGCAAAGACGTTCCTTCAGCAATTTTAGGAGTGAACGATCAAAATGTTACTCCTGAAACTAAAATTATTTCTCCTGGTGACTGCACCATCAATTGTGTTGCTCCATTAATAAACCTAGTTCAGAAAAATTTTGGAGTCCATTCGGTTCACATCAACGTGATCCAAGCGTACACCACGCGTCAGCAATTATTGGATGGTCCTTACAAGGGACTAAGAAGAGGTCGTACTGCAAGCCATTCGATTATTCCGTTTGAAGTAAATATTACTCCCGTTTTGGAAAATATTTTTCCTTCATTAAAGAATAAAATTGAATCCATCACAACTCGTGTACCTGTTCCTTGTGGGGCGTTGGCTGATGTTTCTTTTGTTTTGCAAAATTCAACAGATGCGAAAACTGTGAATTCAATCATCATGAAAGCCTCACAGGCCGAGCTGAAAAATATTACCGCAATTACCTTCGACCCAATTGTTTCATCCGATTTTTTAGGCAACCCACATTCGAGCACGATCGATGGTTCGCTCACTAGAGTTATGAACGGAAATCACTTGAAACTTTTTGCGTGGTTTGATAATGAGTGGGGCTATGCGAGCAGGCTGTTGGATTGGCTTTGTAAATTTTGATGCTGGATATATGATACTGGATTCTAGAATTTAGCCGCCAGTATCGAGTATCCAGTTATCCCTCCCTCTCCTTCTTAACAGCCTCGGAGTTCATCGCTGGTGTATTGATTTTGATCAGTGAATGAAAAACGTACGTGATCAATAACCCTAACACGCAACCGGTAATCACCGCACAAACGCGGCTAAGTGCTGCACTCCACAAATTGGCTCCTTCGTGATGAAGTAAAATAATTATTACTGCCGCCAATGTGGATCGCGCTGCGGCCTGAAGTTTTAACTGATAACAAACAAATAATGCGAGCGCAGCACCCAGCGCAATATTCCAGGGAGCCGGTACATGAGTAAAAAGTAAAATAACTCCCACCGCGGCGCCCACCAAGTTTGCCTTGATGCGCGTGAGTGCCAACTCAACTGAATCCGTTCCCTCAGGCGACAACACCAACACCACCGAAATCAAACTCCAGGAGTAATCAATCCACTGACTAAGAAACACAGATAGCAAGGAGCTAAGCAATACTCCTGAAACACATTTCGCAATATAAACCCTCAGTGTTTTATTGAAGATCACCATTCCTTATAAGTCAATTAATTGGTGTGATCGAAATAACCCTTGCTTTGCATCTTCGATGAAAAGAAATTTAAGAACACCACGACAAAAATCAGGAATACCACGGAGTGGCAACTCACAATCAATTTGCCAGCTGGGGTAACAGGAAAGTAATCGCCGTAACCAATAGATGCCGAAGTGATGAAACTAAAATAAATCGGGTCGAACCAAGCATGAAAAGGTTTGTTGAAAAAATTTCCTATAGAGTAAATCACTCCAAAATCGAAAATGATTTCAAGGTAATTTAAAAACAACAGGAGCATTGAGCGCCTGTACGAGCGCGGTCTTGAAAGACTATCGGAAGCGAAAATTAACGTGGGCACATAGAATACCGTCTCAACCATGAACCAAATAAGTACAACAAAAAGAATTCTGCTATGTTGCCATCCATTGGCAAGGATCAAAATGGGGAAGGCCACTTTAAATAAAACGAAAATATCTACGGTAAGATCCTGGTAGGCCTGGCCTCTTCTTCCGGAAACTTCTTTGATGTACATGCCCGGAAAAAAGAAAGGGGATGCTGCTAAAAACAAACGAAACATTTTTTCGAGACCCATGTCGTTATCATGCTCGTTATTCCAGATGGCCTTAATCGTTTTCATCCTTTCATCGATCGACCGCACCGGCTTCTTGGACGGCTTCGATCCCAATAGCAATTTTTTCAGAAAAGAGTTCATAGAAGGAGTTGACTTTGGCGAAATTACACAATCCTAAACCATAACCTGTTCATTTTTGTGCGCTCCCGCGTTCACAAATGAAAAGAATCGTACAATGAAATTGCGATTTATTCAATCTTTGCTGTTTTATTAAATTGGATTGTAATTTGCATTTGCTCCAGAGCAATTGTCATAATTTATGAAAACATTAATCGCGATTTTTCTTTGGTTTATTCTTTTGGTGCTGTGCTGGCCACTGGCACTCGTATTGATCTTTCTGCTTCCGTTGATATGGCTGATCCTGCTTCCTTTCAGGATCATTGGTTTTTCATTGGAGATTGTCTTCAAGCTAATTGGAGCAATTCTAATGTTTCCCTTTCGATTGTTGGGAATTCGTTAGCGGGTTACTCATTTCTTACCAATCCACCCTAAATGTGTGTGCTTAAAGTCGTCCGGGTATTTTAATCCATATCCTAACAGACGATCCATTGCACTGTGACCAAAAAGGACTATTCCTGCCAAGGTTAATCCAGGAAGCGATGAATAAATTCCGACAATTAGAATAATCAAAGCAAGCGCCTGATGATGCGCCACATTATAAAGCACAGCACCAACTCTAGTGTTTACAATGTAGCTGATCGCGCTCAAATCAGGAGCAAGTAGCCATGCAAAGAATATCCACCATGCATGGCCTAAATACAAACTCAACCAATAGGCTGCAATAAACTTAGCAGCATCTTCCAATTTCAAAAGTACAGTCATGTTAAATAGACTTTCAAAAACTTTCACTTGATCCACCTCCACCAAAAGAACCGCCACCGCCTGTTGTTGCTTTGGTTGCGTCCGTTTGATTACCGCCCATCGTCTGTGAAATCACGAAGGCTTCCAGATTCATGTTTGCCCACTTCGATGAAAGAAGGTTATCTCCTGTAAATCCATTGCGCATTGTTTTGAGATAACGCATGAGTGCAATCGCCAAACCAATTAATACAGTTCCGGCCATCATCAGCGTGATTTCGGTATGGCCGAGACTGTAATAATATTTAAATGTGAAAACCGTGAACGCAAGCAGAATCAAACTAACACGCAATAATACCATGTCTTTATTCTTTATTCCCAAATAGAGATAACCGATGGGCACCGCTACGGTCAATAAATAAAAAAGAAAAGCAAATGGGATATTTTCACCTTCCTTCAAAACAAGATCCATCAGGTTTACACTCAGCTCACGCACCACTAAATAATTGCCGCTGACGTAAATCAACAACAAGCAAATAATTTCCAACACCAATAAGTTGTTGCTCCAAATTTTTAATTCAGGTTTCGATTTAAGCTTCCTCACCAAAAAATAAATCGCTGAAAATGAAAAGATGAAAACAAAAGGTATTACCTGTTTGAAGATTCCGCCCGCTTCAAAGCAATTGTAAAATATAATTCCGGCCAGCGAACCGATGGCAGCCACTGTAGTGATTAAATCCAGGTAACGGAATGCGGCAAATAAAAAAACTACGAAACAAGAAAACAATATTAACTGAGGGCTATTAAAGTTTGTCAAGCCGCATACTCCACCTATGGTAAATGCACAGGCATGATACATCACCGCTTCTGTTACACCCGACTTGAAGTGGTTTTTGGCGACAAACATTTTTTCGAGAGCAAAAAAGGAACCAATTCCATACACAATGCATCCAAAATAAATGAAAGTTTCCCCTGTCTGCGCAAACATTAATCCGAGTATCCCGGATATTCCCGAAAGGGCAAACAAAGTCGCCACAAAAAGTAAAATGCGGATAATCAGATTCGGGTGGTAAAGCGGAGTTTTGTATTCTTCGCTGATTTTTACGAATTGTTCAGGGGCAATAAAATGATGTTTGGCCCAGCGTTTCGACTCCTTGATCACCGCGAGGTTATAAACCCATTCTGTATTGTAAGCGTTACTCATGCTTGTTTAAAGAAATTCTTGTAACGAATTATAAAATACACGAAGCCGCCACAAGAAAATAGTGAGTAAAAGAGCCACAACTCAGGTTCTTGCTCAAACACTGTTCTTGTCAACAGGTAGGTGGTGGCGATGTAGCCAGACAGAAAAGCATATAACAAAAATAAAAATGATCTTCGCCAGCGAGCCATATAATAAGCAAAGGCGCATCCTCCATAAATCAACAACACGTACAGAAACCAATATTCATTGAACATACCGGCAACCGCACCCACGAAGAAGATCAACATGCAAAAGTTGAGGTACGTGAACGTGAAATGTTTCTTGATTCCCTTTTTGTCAAGAAAGAAAGCAATACACCCAACCACAATGGAAAAGATAATAGCGGTGTTATACAAATTCGATCCCGAAAAAAATTGACCGCTATACCATTTTTGGGGAGATATACTGATGCTCCAAAAAGAAGCGAGTGCGGTAATGCCGAGTGAAAGCACACCCACATGATCAAAGCGATAGGCTGCATAGAAAAAAACAATGGCAGTAACTAGCGTACTCCAACCGAGGTTTTCATCAAGAAAACCATATTGAAATTGCAAATACCCTTGTATGGACACAAAAAGCAAACATCCTAAAAGCAAGACATAATCGTAGTAAGGCGTTGGCCCCTGAACAGCCTCATGAGAATAGCCAACTTCGCGCTTAAACACATACCAAAAACAAACGAGCATTAAAATGGTGAGCGCAATAATGCTGATGATATGACCAAGGCTTCCAATATTTTGATAGATGAGAATCCCAGCGCCCGTAGTAAACAACATCACCCCGAGATAAAGCAACGTGCGGAGTTCATAAAAAACCGAAACTATTTTTCCGGAAACAATAGGTTCTATTTTCTGAAATTGATCTTGCGTGATCAGTCCTTTTTCTAAAAGTTTGTGGGGAGTATGTCGAGTCATTCTTTGTTTAGGTCAAACACGGTTTCGAGGTAATCTGATAAACCACATAGCAATATAGGTACATCGGCATTCAAATAGAATTCATCTTTCTATGCGCCTGCGCACCAAAGTGCTTCGGAACACAGGTATGGTTCAAGTATTCCAATTACTTTTTTTGTTTCATGAACATGTAACCCGTTGTTACGTTAAGCATGGCTTTTAATCCTGTAATGAAGCCGCGTTCATCAATCATAAAATCAGGAGTGTGATGCGAAGGTGCTTTAGCAGGATCAACGTCTACCGGCATGGCGCCTACAAAGAAAAACAAGCCGGGCACTTTTTCCTGGTAGAAGGCAAAGTCCTCGGCACCTGTTACGGCCCGAATTTCTTTCACATTCTCTTCACCAGCTGCTAGCTTCAAACTGGGAATCATCTTTTCAGTAAGATCCGGATCGTTGAAAGTGATGGGTGTTTTTTTCACAATAGAAACCTCAGCCGTTGCTCCCGCACTTTCTGCAATTTTCGTAGCTGTGAGTTTTATCTTTTCGTGGATTTTTTCTTGCATCTCTTTATCTAACGTGCGGATCGTGCCCGCAAAATTCGCCTCCTCAGGAATAATATTCTCGCGAATGCCCGCTTGAATTCTTCCAACCGTAATCACCGCAGCTTCTTTCGTCAATTCCGTTTGCCGGCTGATAATAGTTTGAAGTCCATTAATGATTTGGGCGCTCACCACAATTGGATCGATACCCATCCACGGAGCGGCTCCATGTGCTTGTTTACCTTTTACTTTGATCGAAAACCAATCCGACGCGGCCATCATCCCTGCAGGTTTATAACCAATGCGCCCTACGGGAGTCATGGACTGAATGTGCAAACCAAAAATAACATCCACCTTGGGCAGATCAAGCACGCCTTCCTTCACCATCAAATCAGCACCACCTTCTTCACCGGCAGGTGCTCCTTCTTCCGCCGGTTGAAAAATAAATTTTATAATGCCTTTCAAATCACTTTTATCCTTTGAAAGAATTTCAGCTACTGCCATCAGAATAGCAATGTGTGAATCGTGACCACACGCATGCATCACTCCCGTTTCTTGTCCATTGAAAATTGTCTTTTCTTTGGATGCGAAGGGCAAACTATTTCGTTCAGTCACAGGCAGTGCATCGATGTCAGCACGAAGCGCAATCACCAGCCCTGGCTTTCCCGTCTCAAGCAAAGCAACAACTCCGGTTTTGGCAACACCAGTTTGTACTTTTAATCCAAGTGATTTAAGATGTTCGGCGATATAAGCTGCCGTCTTTGTTTCCTGGTTGGAGAGCTCAGGATATTGATGAATATGCCTGCGCCATTCGATGACTTTTTGTTCCATTTCACTGGCCTGCTTGTCAAGCTTGGTTTGCAACTTTGAACTGACTTGTGCAACAGAACAAAATGTAATAGCGATAAAAGAAATTGTAAAAGATAGTTTCATACTCAAAAGATTATTTTTTAGAAAGACCCAAAAGACAATCTTAAGAATGTTTTTGCTCTAGGCAAACTATTTGGAATAAATCTCTTTGCCTTTGTCGTCCCACTCCTTGCGAATGTAAGGCTTGAAATCCTTTGTGAACGGCTCTTTAGGATAAGCGATTACGCGCTTGCGTTTCCCATTCGGATAATTTTCTACCCAGTCTCCAATTTTTTCATTCCATTGGTATTCGCCTTGAACGGCAACAACTCCATTCTCATGCAACATATAATAGTATCCATCCTTCTCATCGTATTCAATGGGCGTTACTTCCTTTAAGTGCTTGCGTTCGTTGGGATCATAATAGGTAACATACGAATCTTTCGGCCAGCCTTTATAAAATTTCGATTTGTCCTCGACAAGGTCCAGCTTGTTGTATCGCATCCAGCGACCGTGCTTTGCTCCTTTATAAAATATCCCCTCTTCCACCACGACTTGGCCATTCATTTTTTTGTAAGGTCCGTGCAGCAAAACTCCCTTCTTGGGATCGAAGGCTGAAGTTCTCCTCACTTCTTTTCGCGCATAGTCATACCAATAAATATCGCGTGCGAAGCCTGTAAATTTTTCGTTCTTCTTTTTTAAAACGTAAAAGAGTTCTAATATCATTTTATCGCCAAACCCTTTGCGGGCAAATCCTTTTTTTGTCTTGATCCCGTAAAAAGTCTTGCGCTTAGGTTTTTTCTTTTTGGTAGCGATAGGCTCGTCAATTTTTTCATCGAGTGTAAGAAGTTTGAATGGCTTATCCGTGTCGAATGTAAACTGCCCTTCCTGTGTACGCGGCTCGGCACCTTGTTGGGCAAAGCCGATCACTGGTAACAAAAGAAGGAACAACAGTTTTTTCATGTGTTAATAGTCATTTTTTATTAGTCACATGGAATGCCCATCGTGATTATCATTCTTTTGAGTCTGCTTTGCTGATGGGCATTTCATAGAAAAGAGAAAACGAAAATACTGAAAAAGTATTTTGCTCCTAAATCAAATTTATTCTTAAGGTTATCGTACTAAGAAAGGAATCGAAATTTTTAGTTTCTCCCAGCGGATAGTAAGGACACCTTGATTATTTTCTCCTTCCACCAACGAATACAATAATCGTTCTTGAGTATCCTTCAAAAATTCAGGAGTTACGTCCAATCGAAGGATATCATTTTTCGCATCATACTCATCCGCCAAATGTTGATCCCACTTCTTATTGAGAATAAAAGTCCATTTCTTCTTTCCGGGAATGGTGAAGACAGCATACTTGCCAGCGGGAATAACTGTTTTATTGATCTCCATATTATTGGTGAATTCCCAAGTCGTTGCCTTGTGTGCCCCCGTTACCCAAACTTCTCCATAAGGAACAAGCCCGCCCCAAATCACACGACCTCTAACCGCTGGTGCACTATAGAAAATCATAATGTGCGCATCGCCAATCTCTGTGTGAACTTCTTTTGGGATGCTTTTCTTTGTCGAGTCTGCAGTCGCAGCTTTTTGATGATCATGCTGTGCTTGTGCACTTACGAAGATGAAGGCTGCCAGTGAAATGAATAAATTTTTCATGTAATCAATGAATCGTTTCTTTTACTGAACCACACTTCAGCATCTTATCACCAAAATAGGGGTTCCTAATTTCTTTTTCATTTGAGAGCCAATAAGCTCCCGTATTGTTATTCGCCATCGGACAATATTCCAAATAAAGTTCACCCTTTGAAAGCTGATCAGCCTTGACAACGGTCTTCATTTCGGTACTTAGCGAGGCAAATGTTTTTCTGATTTCATCAAGACTTGTAGCACTCGAAATTTTTGTAGCCTCAGTCATGGCATTCTTTCCCTCCTTTACAGATGCCAGAGAAGTTTTCAATTTTCCCGCTGCTTCTTTTGCCGCATCGGTCTTTGAGGCAACCAAAGCATCTTTCAACTGAAGATAATTCTTGTACGCTATTTCCACCTTGGCGTCTCTAAATGCCACTTCAGATTTTACCGAATTGCCTGACTGTGCTATTACCGCTGTCGCTAAAAGGCCAAAGGCCAACGATATCATTACTTTTTTCATACGATTATGTTTACTTGTTTAAATATGTTGATGTTGATTCAGTCCTTTTTTTAAAACTAATTCGCTGTAGAGAAGGTAAGCTCCAGATACTACCACATTCTCGTTTTCTTCAACTCCTTCCGCAATTTCTATTTCATCCGAAGTTTCTTCACCCGTTATTACCATTCGCATTTTGAAAGAGCCGTCACCCAGTTGTACCCAAATGCGACTGCCAGAGCCATCGCGCACAACGGCGTCAATAGGAAGTACAATTGCATTCTTGCCTGAGCGTGAAAGAATCACGTTCGCCTGCATGCCCGGAACAAACTCTCTTTCGGGGTTTTCAATTTGCACACGCAAAGTTATAATTTGATTTCCCTGTCGATGCTCAGGGCTCAAGAAAATAATTTTCCCTATCATCGACCTATTTTCAAATCCGCTCACCTCCACTTTAACCTGGTCTCCTATTTTTATTTCAGAAGTTTCATTTGAATACAGCTCTGCCTCTGCCCATACTTTATCCAGTTTCTCAATCCGATACAATGAACTCCCTTCAGAAACATATTGGCCCTCGGTTGCATCGATCTTAGAAATAATTCCAGTGGCTGTGGCAAGAAAAGTAATTCTCGAATTTGCTTTTCTCTGTTTTGCGAGAGAAGCAATTTGATCTTTGGTCATCCCAAAAAGAAGAAGTTTTTTCTCAGACGAAATTAAAAAGGCATCATACCGTTTCTCTTTCAGCTCCTCTACTTGTCGTTGTGCCAAAAGGAATTCTTGTTGCAACGTGAGTAATTGTTCACTATAAATTTCATACAATACTTCGCCCCGCATTACTCGTTGACCAACCTCTTTAAAAAATAATCTTTCGATACGTCCTTGCACGCGGCTACTGATTATTTCGGTCTCTTCCTCATTCACTACTATTTTGCCGTTAAGAATAGTTTTGATTTCCATTTCCTTTTTGACCACAGATACAGTGGAAATATTTGCCAATTTTATTTGGGTTTCATTTAGTACGAGAGAGCCATCATCGCCAGCAGCGCTCACTTTTACTAAGTCCATAAAACAGATTGGGCATTTGCCAGGTTTATCCCGAATGATCTCTGGATGCATCGGGCAGGTGTATTTCACTAGCTCGGCTTGCTTTTTGTTTTGCGAACATGAAATTGCCACCATCATTAAAGCAAGTGTCCATAGTCGATAGTCCACAGTCCATGGAGCATCATTCATCACCTTTAAACTTTCTACTTTCGACCTTCTACTTTTTTTCATTTCACTTTTTGATTTTTATGAAACTTTCACTGTCAATCATAAACTGAGCATTATACGCTATACTGTCGCCGGCATCAATTCCCTTCAAAACTTCAATTAAATTGTCGAATTGGTTTCCTGTGGTAATTTCCACTGGCCGGAATATTTTTTCTTTTTTTATAAATAAAATTTTCCTTGTTCCTAAATCCAATTGTGCCATCACCGGAATCCACAAGGATCCTCGAGCAGATTTATTAAAGGAAGCTGAAACCAACTGACCGATTCGATATTTACCATTGGTGTTTGACAAATACACTCTCACTTTGGTGAAACTTTCCCCTTCTTTATAAAAGGGCTGAACAAAATTTACGTTTTCATTAAGCTCTTCCTTCAACTCATCAATTGTTATTCGAATCGGATCGTTAACTTTAATAAGCGAGGCGTCCTTGCTGTACAAATCAAACTCCGCCCAAATATTTTTTGCGCTCGCGACCTTAAAGATTACCTGACTTGCCGTTACGTACATTCCTTCGCGCACATCTAGTTCTTTCTGATCGTTTTGGTTTTCGCCTGAATTAATAATGTAGCCTTCCGTTGTGCTATAGATGCCGAACGAGGCGGATTCTTTCCCCGATGATTCCAATTGATCGATCTGCTGATCCGATGCTCCTAACAATCTTAATTTTTCTTTTGCTCCTTCAATAAGTTGAGAATTTTCTTTATCCGATTTTAAAAGATATAACAAGTCGCGTTGGGCAGTGAGTAATTCAGGGCTATAGATCTCCAAAATTTTTTGACCTTTCCGAATAGGCTGAAAATTGTACTTCACATAAAGTTTCTCAACTCGCCCGCTAATTCGGTTTGAGATCGTAGTTAATGCTCTCGTGTCATAGGTTATAATACCATTTGCACTCGCTTTGATGTCCACTGTTTTACGCACAGGAATTACTGTCTTAATAGAAGAAATAACCGATGAGCTCACAGGCTTGAGTAAATAATTAAGTTCCTCAGTGATCTTCACCCCATCGGTGTGTTTTCCTTTTAATACCAAATCCATTCCGCAAACTGGGCAAATCCCGGGCTTATCTTTAACTACGGTAGGATGCATCTGGCAAGTATACTGCTCTGTCTGCGCTTGTTTTTTTTGCGAACAGCCAAAAGCAATCAGCAACACTAAAGCCATCAGTCGATAGTCAATATTCCATCGCAGGGTATTGACTTTCAACTTTCTACTTTCAACTTTCCACATTTCATTCTTTCTCCAAAATTTTCTCATAGCTCACTATCGTTTCGTAATATTTTTGAACAGTATCCAAATATTGCATCTGCGTTGTGTTAAGTGTTTCCCATGCATCAATCACCACAGGCAGCTCCTCCTTGTTCTCCTCATAGGCAATCATGAGCGTTTCATAATTTTTTTTCAATGCCGGAATAATGCGCGTTTCGTAATTCTCAATTTGCTTGTTCAACGTCATAATTTCATTTAGTTCACTAGACGCCATTCCACGAAGTTCATTGAGAAGGGAAGCACGCTCATATTTCATCGCTTCAATCTCTTTTCCCAATCCGTTTGAATTTGCCCTGTACATTTTAGATGACCAGGGTGCAATGGGTATCGAGATCATGCCCAGCAGCATGAATTGATTAGGCATGCCGGTACCACGAGCAAACATATGATTGAAACTTATATTGAAATCAGGTCTGGATTGATAATTCTCCAAAGCCTGATTAAGCTTTAAGGATTGAATGCTTTTATCAATCCGCTGCACATTACTTCTATTTTCAGCAAGAGAGATTGTGTCAGCATCTTCCGCAATTAATTTTTTAACCTGAAGGGAAGTGTCAATAGCGAAGCGGAAGTTGTTGGGCAAATTCATCAGTTGGTTGAGTACAATATTTTTTTGAACAATCTGGTTATCGTTCATCAACATCATATTTTGTATTTCACTCAGTCGGGCTTCTGCCTTATAAATATTTCCAAGCTTACTTTGGTTGTATGGGTAGCGCAATTTTGAAACCTTCAACACCAGTGTGATGATCTCTTCATTTTCCTTCAAGGCCTTTCTCTTTTTTTCGAGCACCAGCCATTGATAATAGGCGGTTTTGGTCTGCGCTCGCAGCTCATTAAAAATATAATTGCCGCTTGCTTGTTCAATAGCTGCCTTGGATTCCAGGAATCCTTGGTTCGCTCTTAGCTTTCTTGGATTGGTAAATTTTTGTTGCACCGAGAGCATGATCTGGCCCTGGTCGCGCGGATCTTCGGTTGACTTGTAAGGCAGCATCCACAGGCCACCGCCAACTTCAGGTGCCATCCAGCTTTTTCCTCCTTGTGCATAGGCGGTCATTGCTTCCGCCCGTTGGTTGTAGTTTTTCAACATTGGGTTTCTTTCCTTGACAACAATCAAGATGCTATCAAGAGAAACAGTTTGAGCTATTGAACCTGTGCTGACCAAAAAAAGAATGGGCAATGTTGCAATCTTCCAGTATCCAACATCCAGCATCCAGTATCTAGTGAGTGTTTTCATCTGTTAATAATTTTTAATAATGGTCAGATGGAATGCCAATGCGCGGTTATGATCTCTTTGGGAGTACTTAGCCTGGCATTTCATGTATTTCTATTTTTCCGAATTTTCTTAATTCATATTCCTTCGTCATTAAGAAGATGAGCGGTGTTACTAAAAGAATGTGCGTTGAAGATGTTAACACACCGCCAATCATGGGCAGGACAATAGGTTGCATCACATCGCTACCAACTCCCGTCGACCACAACACAGGGATCAAACCAAATAGTGCTACGCATACTGTCATTAGTTTTGGTCGCAGGCGTTTGGCAGCGCCTGCAATGACATATTCACGTAAGTCTTCTTTTGTAATTGTGTCTCCTGAGTTACCTTTTAACGTTATCAACTGTTGCATGGCGTCATTCAAATAAATTACCATCACCACCCCGGTTTCAACTGCAATCCCAAACAAAGCAATAAAGCCAACTGCAACCGCCACCGAAAGATGCACACCATAGAAATAAATGATATAAGCTCCACCGATGAGAGCAAAAGGAATCGTGATCAAACTCAAGAATGCTTCGCGAATAGATTTGAAAGCGAGATAGAGAGACAAAAAAATTATTAAAAAGACAACAGGGGCAATGATCATCAACGTCTGTTTGCCGCGAATAAGATTTTCATATTGCCCACTCCATTCTATGTAATAACCGGCTGGCAGCCCGCTTAAATTTGAATTTACTTTTTCGATGGCTTCTTTCACGGTGCTTCCCAAATCGCGATCACGAACGTTGAACAACACGGCGCCTCGCAACATCGCATTATCCGAAGAGATCATGGGCGGTCCATTCTGAAATTTAATTTCAGTTACGGATGACAACGGTATTGTGCCTGATGATTTTGTAAGTATTGGAATTCGTTTGAGCCGCTCGATGCTGTTGCGGTAATCTTGTGGAAGTCGCACATTAATTGAAAATCGTTGACGTCCTTCGATGGTATTTGCGAATGATGTTCCTCCAATGGCAGTTTCAACTAACTCGTTCACTTCTTGAATACTAATTCCAAAGCGTCCAATCTTTTCTCGATCAATGTCAATGACCAAATATTTTCCTCCGGTGATAGGTTCCACATAAATGTCTTTCACACCGGGAATATCTTCCATAATTTTTTTTACGTGCTCCGTGACCGCATAAATCGTATCAAGGTTTGAGCCATGCACTTTCACGCCTACATCCGTGCGAATGCCAGTGGCCAACATGTTGATGCGGTTGATGATCGGTTGTGTCCATCCATTTACTACACCAGGGATTTGAAGCTTTGAATCCAGTTCATTCACAATATCTTTCTTTGTAATCCCTGCACGCCATTCTGATTTTGGTTTTAACATGATAATGGTCTCAATCATGCTAATCGGTGAGTTGTCGGTTGGTGTACTCGCCCGACCGGCCTTCCCCAACACTTTATCTACTTCCGGAATCGACTTGATGATTTTATCCTGAACCTGAAGAATTCTTTTGATTTCAGAATTGGAAATATCGGGCAAGGTCACTGGCATGAACAAAATCGATTGTTCGTCTAACGGCGGCATAAATTCGCTGCCTAGGCTTATCATCAAAGGAATGCTAACGGCCAACGCTAAAAGGTTAACGCCAATGGTCGTCTTCCTCCATCTCATGCAAACGCGGATAATCGGTTCATAAATCTTTTCTAATGTTCGCGTCAACGGATTTGCTTTTTCGTTTTTGAATTTGCCTCGCATGAAAAGAGAAATCATTACAGGCGCTAACGTGATCACTAAAAATGCATCGACAATTAAAATAAAAGTCTTCGTGTAGGCCAATGGATGAAATAATTTTCCCTCTTGTCCTGTCAACATAAACACAGGCAAGAATGAAGTAATGATAATCACCGTAGAATAAAATACTCCACGCGAAACCTGCTTGCTCGACTTTTCGATGATGGCTTCCCGCTCTTCCGCCGGAATTTCAACGTAATTTTTTCTCTTGCTGAGCATGGCTTATGGATTTAATGTTTTATTCAGTTCCTCTTGTCGGATAGCAAGATTTCGATACGAATTCTCTGCCATGATAATTCCGTTATCGACAATAACACCGATGGCAAGAGCTATTCCGGTGAGCGACATAATATTGGATGAGATTTCAAATGCATTCAATAAAATAAAACTAGTGGCAATGGTTATCGGAATCTGTATGATGATACTGATTGCGCTTCGCCAATGAAACAGAAAAAGAATTACCACTAGCGAGACTACGATCATCTCTTCAATAAGTGTTCTCTTAATCGATGACACTGATTCTTCAATTAATCCACTTCGATCATAAACAATATTGAACTTCACTCCTTGCGGTAAACCTTTCGCCACTTCCAACATTTTCGATTTCACTTTATTAATTACATCATCCGCATTTTCGCCATAGCGCATCACGATGATTCCGCCAACTGCTTCGCCTTCGCCATTCAAATCAAAAATTCCGAGACGGGGCTCTCCTGTCATTTGCACTGTTGCTACATCTTTGATTCTGATAGGGGTTGCATTCTCGGTCTTCACAGAAATCTTTTCGATGTCTTCGATTGACTTTAGATAGCCAGTCGTTTTGATAATGTACCCGATGTCACTTCGTTCAAATTTTCGCCCGCCAGCTTCGTTATTGTTGTCGCGAACTGATTGAATCACCTCCGGAATTGAAATGCCATAGTAAGTGAGTTTGTTAGGATCAACTGTAACTTGATACTGTTTCTCAAAGCCACCGAAAGAGGCGACCTCACTTACACCAGAAACATTTTGCAGTGCAAACTTTACATACCAATCTTGGATAGCACGTTGTTCACCCAGATCCATTTCGGGTGCTTCGAGTGTGTACCAAAGAATATGGCCTACACCTGTTCCGTCGGGCCCGAGCGTTGGCGTGATACCACCAGGAAGTGAGTTGCCTATAGAACTCAATCGCTCCAGTACACGTTGGCGAGCCCAATAGATGTCCACTTCATCGTTGAAGATGATGTAGATGAAACTCATCCCAAACATGGAAGAGCCTCTCACATATTTTACTTTTGGAAGCCCTTGAAGATTAGTGACTAACGGATACGTGATTTGATCTTCGATCAACTGCGGACTGCGGCCTTGCCATTCCGTAAAAACAATCACCTGGTTTTCCGACAAATCAGGAATGGCGTCAATCTTATTGGTGCGCACTGAATAAATTCCCCAAGCAAATAATCCGGCCGCAATCAGCAAGACAAAAAATTTATTACGAAGTGATATTGAAATTAAGTTTTGAATCATAGCAAATAGTCTTAAGTGAAAGTCATAAGTCTCAAGAAGACAATGACAATAGAATTTCAGGCTGACAAAATCAGCTGAACCCAAGAGCTGTTATGAAATCAGATAAGGAAGGACTGAACACGAATGACAATACCCGCTCCGGTTGGTGGTCGGTCTTTGTCAAGGAGAGTAAAGGAATTCGATTGAGAATTTTGAAAATGATAAGAGAAGTCAAGAACCGGAAAAGCAATTTCACAAATCAAAACAGGTGTGAAACCAAGATTGGAAATTAATTGAGCGGTGCTATAATTATCTGCTTTGATTTCAAGCTTCTCGTCATGGCAGCAACCCGATGGCATTTCCATTCCACCGCAACAAGGCTCGGTCTTTCCAAATAATGCAACATCCTGAAGCAATTTTCCACAATAGTGAAAGCCCACCGTCATTCCTGTTGAGGTAAACAGGATCAGGGAAATGGATGCTATTTGAAGTATTTTTCGCACGGCTAACTACAAAGTACGTAAAATTTCCATTTAGGTTCAAATTGCTAATGGTACAACAGTTTTCCCTCTATAGAAAAAGCAACGCTATCACTCAAAATCATTTTCTGAAAACCTTGCACCTTGTATTTTGAAATCATTGCAGATCCTTGCTGTTCTTCAAATTCAAGGGTGAGTTTTCGGGAAGTTGAATAGAGAACGTTGCTCTCATTAAATACGGATTCAATTCTCTTCAATTTCATATTTCCATCCTGGTAAAAGAATTTTATTTCAGGCACGGGCGATTTCATTTTTGTGACGAAGGAACGGACAAGCAGGTTACTGTGATCATCCTCTTGATCTTTTGATTGATAATTTCCTTTAAACAAAGGCTTATTGATTATATCAAGTTCTTGAAATGCATCGAGCTCGTGTTTCCACTGAGCTGTGTCTGGTAAAAGGATTGTGGAATCCCTCTTTCCTTTCAAAAATGTCTTTTTGATTAAGCTGGCCTTTGCCGAGGCAATTTGCTGAACCTGATTGTTCACCAAACTATCGAAATCAAAATAAGGTTTATCGTATTTTAAGTTCTTTTGATTGCATGAAAACAACAAGATCACACAGGTTACACCCAAAAATAATTTCATTCTATTTATCAATTAACACCTGACCTGTCATTTCTTTTGGTATCGGAAGGCCCATCAGCGTGAGGATGGTGGGCGCGATATCTCCGAGCTTGCCGTCTTTGATTTTCCCTTTGTAGTTATCGTCCACCAAAATGCAAGGAACTAAATTAGTGGTGTGTGCCGTGTTCGGTGTACCATCATCGTTCACCATGAAATCGGCGTTACCATGATCCGCTATAATAATTGTGGAATATCCATTTCTTCTGGCTGCTTCGGTCACAGCTTCGTTGCATCGATCAACGGTTTCGCATGCCGTCACTACAGCAGAAAAAACTCCTGTGTGGCCCACCATATCAGGATTCGCAAAATTCAAGCAAATAAAATCCGCATCCTTTTTATTCAATTCAGGGATGATTTTGTCGCGGATGTCAGCAGCGCTCATTTCCGGTTTTAAATCATACGTCGCAACTTTGGGCGAAGGGCACATAATCCTTGATTCGCCGGGGAAAACTTCTTCACGCCCTCCGGAAAAAAAGAAGGTAACGTGCGGATATTTTTCGGTCTCGGCAATACGGATTTGCTTTTTGCCCGATTTGGAAACGATCTCACCCAATGTGTTATTCAAATTGTCCTTATCGAAAATCACTTTCACATCTTTAAATGAATCATCGTAGTTCGCCATGGTGACGTAATACAATTTCATTCTTTTCATATCCTGTTCAGGATAGTCAGTTTGAGAAAGTGCCATGGTAATTTCACGACCACGGTCTGTGCGGAAGTTGAAGCAAATCACCACATCGCCTTCTTTGATTGTTGCCATGGGATTTTGGTTGGCATCTACCATCACGATTGGTTTGATGAATTCGTCTGTGACACCTGCATCGTAAGATTTTTGAATGGCTTGCAAAACATCGGTGGACTTTTCCCCAACTCCTTTCACCATCACGTCATAAGCAAGCTTTACCCGTTCCCAACGTTTGTCGCGATCCATCGCATAATAGCGCCCCACAATGCTGGCAATTTTTCCGGTTGACTTGCTTAGATGATTTTGCAAATCTTTGACAAAGCCTAACCCGCTTTTCGGATCTGTGTCGCGACCATCCGTGAATGCATGAATAAAAAGATTCTCTATTGAATTATTTTTTGCGATCGTGCAAATGCCTTTCAAATGTTCGATGTGCGAATGAACTCCACCATCCGAAACCAAGCCGATCAAATGAATTGATTTGTTATTATTCTTTGCATGTGAAATAGCGTCCATGAGAATCGGGTTCTTATCCAATTCTTTTTCTTTCACTGCCTTGTTGATGCGCACTAAATCCTGATAAACAACACGACCTGCACCCAAATTCATGTGCCCTACTTCACTGTTGCCCATCTGTCCATCCGGCAAACCAACGGCAAGCCCCGACGCCTCCAATTTACTGTGCGGATATTTTTTATAGAGTGAATTAATGTATGGAGTTTTGGCGGCATCAACAGCCGAAACATTTGTGTTTTGTGCGATGCCCCAACCGTCGAGGATCATCAAAAGGACTTTCTTGCTCATTGGTTAATTAACTTGGAAAATAAATATTAGGTTCAATTGTAGTTTCACTGATCAAAATCCGTCATCCTCCTTCTTCTTTTCATCCTTCTTTTCTTTCTTTTTGGCGGCCGATGTTCCACTCGCTAAATCATAGGGTGCTTCCAGCCCATAATAATTCAATCTGAATTTATTTATCCAGGTGAGCGTTTCATCATTACTTCCGGGAATAAAAACCAACTCACCCACTTTTGCTTTGCTGGCATTGGTTTTCTTAGCGATCAGATCGTTCAGCAGTTGATTGGATGATTGCACCATCAGCCGGTTGTCTTCATAACCGAAATAATACCAGGATTCTGGCGAGGCCTTAATGAACGCATGAAATACGGGGGCGCCATCTTCATTCTTACGCACTTCCATAAATCCCTCAAATCCACCATTGATATCATTGCGGCCAATGTTACTCACTCCGATTATTCCTTCACTGTAAAATGCTTTTTTTGCTTGAGACCATTTGAAATTAACATTAGAGAAAGCGATGGAAGATGTTAGTTGCGGAATGGTGGATAGTGAGGTATAGGCTTGTTGCGATTTTTGTTCGTAATCTTTTGCGATCTTCTCGCCTACGATATTGGCCATCTTATAAAGCAACTCTGTCTGGTCGCCAAGTCCTTCACTTGCTCCTTCATTTTTTATAACTTCTTGCAAGTTGACAGCCATCATTTGATAAACAGCCGAAGGCAGATTCATATCAGCAAGGAGTAATGTGTTCATTTTAATTTCATTCGTTTCCAAATTTCCCGAACCGAGGGAACTGGCCGTCAAATTAAATTCCTTACTGCCTTTAAAAAATGTAACGGGCCCCTCGAAATGAACTTCTTGCTTGTCTTCGTTGTAGTTGAAAACTTTACCAGACAATTTTTCTCCAGCCGCTTTTTGCAAGTCTTCAATTTTAAATTCACCGCTTTCTTTATCAAAATGAAGGGTGCCGCTCGACAAAAAAAAGTCTTCATCGTTTTCGTCTTTCTTGTCAGAAACAAAAGCGATGTACAAGCTATTATCCGAAGCAAAGTGCAACCCTGCTTCAGCCTTGCGCCCTCCTTCAGTTACGGCTTTATCAAAGTCAATTAAGATATCTTTTTCATCTCCACTCTGATTGTAAGCAATCCAGGTGTCGTAATTTTTAATTTTACGCAAATCGAGTTTTACAAATCCTTTTAATTGTAGCGCAGGCCGAGTAGCGTACATCACCATATCTCCTTTATAAAAAATGCGGGGAGCTACCAGGATTTTATCTTTATCCACCACAGCACCGTTGGCAACGGTTTGCATCGAAGCAATTACTTTACTCTTCCTCTTTTTTGTCTCATCGCCAATTGGCTCCAAATGAAAGTCGGTCATTTTAATAGCAAAAGTGTCGTTGGCCGCATTTACATACTGATAGGTTGCATACCCCGAAAATTCTTTTCGAGAAATTATATCCACGACACCGTTAGTAAGACGATGATAACCATTGAGCGTATCCACAACAATCACGGTGTTTTTCAACTGACCAATTTTTGCGTTCTCCAAAATAAGCACTTCATTGTTTTCTGGAGTGATCTTCGCATCTGCCACAATGATGTAAGGAATACCACTCACTTTCAATTGCTGAAGTTGAATGTCATACTCCGCTTTCTCCGCATTGAAACGCAACGAATCTAGATCTTTGCGCGTGGTGTAGAAATATGAATTTTCGAGCGGCACATCCTCTGCCTTTGTCATCACAATTTTTTGTGTAGCCAAATCCCACCTTGCCTGAGGGATTGAAGTCTTAAATTGAGCATACGGAAAATCAATCGCTGCTACTCCTTCCACCTCCGGACTGATGGTGGCAAAGTTCTGATCCAAATGAAATTTTAAGCGCACGTCGCTACCCGCCAACGCCGGCTTATCTGGATTGCCTGTCTTCACCTCAAAGCGCGCGTGACGAGCAGCAAAATCTTTGGATGAGAAACTCAAGTCGCGTGATACTACTTCCGAGCCTCTTGTGCTGATCCGTCCACTGCCTGTGACACCTGTTTTGGAAATAGTAAGATTGCCATTGAGCGTTGCTGTTTTTTTATATAAAGAAAAAGGATCCCGTAAGTTCTTCACTTTAAATCTATCCTGTTTCGGATACCACTTCATCTGATAATCGGTAAAAGTCATTTGCGGAAAATTAACAGCCCCAATCTGTTTGTCTTTGATCTCGCCCACATTTCCTTTTGCTAATACCGAATCCGGATACATTACAAAATCCCCAGACTCTACGTGCGCGGCTAGGTAATCAATGCTTCCTGCTACATTGATACCTTCATTGTCCAAACTAATGCCTCCATGTAATATTCCCTCGCCATTGTACAGGTTATAACCTGAGCTGGGAACAGCGTGGGTAAAGCCCAACGATTTGTCGGGCATCGTGTGGAGTTTCTCTTTAAAGTTGGGGAACATACCATTTGAAGAAAAAGTAC
>Ga0302164_10000083_pt1 | contig 41910 bp, 39 predicted proteins | sample I_Fen_E3_1_FD_193500 | JGI IMG/M metagenome (GOLD analysis project Ga0302164, IMG submission 193500) | Peat permafrost microbial communities from Stordalen Mire near Abisko, Sweden - I_Fen_E3_1 | ecosystem: Environmental > Terrestrial > Soil > Wetlands > Permafrost | place: Sweden: Abisko...
ATCAAGCCGCCCGACAAGCTTAATTCACTGAATTCAACTTCGCGTTTTCCGCCTGGTTCTTTTACTTTAAGATGATCGAATTTTCGCGCTGATCCGATTAATACATCTTTCACTTGGGTGGCTGTCAATTCTGGAAAATAGGACATCAGAATAGCGGCAACTCCTGCCGTAGATGGACTTGCCATGCTTGTTCCGCTTTCATTTTTATAAGTATTATTTGGGGTAGTAGAATAAATCTGAACACCGGGTGCGAAAAAAGAAACTTCCTTCTTGCCATAATTTGAAAAATCTGCGACAAAATCTTCACCCATGCCCCACGCAGAGGCGCCTACCTCCACCCAATTCTTTGCTTCTTTTCCATTGAGAAAAAATCTAGTGGGAAAATTCTTCTCAACATCGGAATTATCTCCATCATTTCCTGCCGCATGCACGAGCAATACTCCTTTTTGTTCTGCATGTTTCACGGCACGATCAACGGCTTCCTTCTCTGGCGAGAACTTCTTGCCAAAGCTCATATTGATAATCTTGGCCCCATTATTCACAGCATAGATAATAGCATTGGCTACATCTTTGTCACGCTCATCGCCATTGGGCACCGCCCGCACAACCATAATCTTCACATGATCCGCAATTCCTTTTATGCCAATGTTATTCTTTCTATTTGCCGCAATGATACCAGCTACATGGGTTCCATGTGTAGCGTCTGGTCCTTTGACATCGTTATTACCATAATTTTTCTCGTAAACATTTGAATAATTATCACCTACGATCTTGCGTGAATCAAAATCTATGTTGTACCCATAATTTACAATCACTCCAAAATAGTCTACGCCCTCTTTCAATTCTTTTAAATAATCGTTCAGGTCAGCTTCTTCGCCAGCGTTCTTATACAATTGCATCAAAAAACCTTTCGCGAAAAGTAATGAAGGATCGCTAGTTTCAAATTTCTTAACATCTTCTGCTGTAAGTTTATCGACCTTGGTCAACGCCTTCAGCGTGTCGATGCTTTGCTTCATGTTCTTGTAAATCCCCAAGTAAAATTTATACTGCTGTTCGTTTTTATCTTTCAGACGCTGATATTTCTCTTTGATTTTAAGATATTGGTCGTACTCCACTTTTTGTTTTTTCGAAACCTTGTTGCTTTCTACCTTTTCAAATTTTTTATTCAAACTGATATATTGGCGAGTCAGTTCGTAAGTGTCCGCATCCACGTTCCCATTTTTCCCTCCAATAAAATTCCAACCATGAACATCATCGATGTATCCGTTTTTATCATCGTCAAGGCCGTTTCCAGCAATTTCGCCCGGGTTTGTCCAGATAATATCTTTTAAATCCTCATGGTCAATGTCAATTCCAGAATCGACAATTGCCACAATAATTTCACGTGCAGGCTGGTCTTTTAATAGTGTAGAATAAGCTTTCTCCACACTCAGGCCTTGTACAGAATCCTGTTGCGGATCACGAAGAAACCAATCCAATGGTACACTCGCATTCTCAACTTGGGCAAAAAGTGAGTTTTGAACTGAAAAAATAAATAGAAGGCACAAAATTCGAAAAATCATCACCATATAAAATTTTAATTTGACCGCGCAATATAGGTTTATCGAATTCATTTTCATCCAGGCTCCATCAATTTTATCCCCGCTTAGGTGATATTGGTGGGAACCATTACAAAACTTACATCCGCATTAATTCATAATTGAATGCCAACGGCAGCCCCTTAAACCATGCGTTCTTTGTAGAATAATTTAAATCTGTGGGATATGTTTCATGTGTGTTTGATATCTGTCGTGCTTTTCCATTCCCTCTTTTTAGGGCTAGTTTTAAGAATAAAAAAGAACGACTCTAATTCTACTTTCAAGAATTAACTATTAAAATTTTTGAAAAGTTCTTCTCCGTCAATTTTATAATTGAGATTGAGAAGTTGCTATTAAGTGTTAAGATTTTATTACGAGGCGAACACCTTGACTCCTTCTGTGCAATTGCGGCACATCTCTATTTCTGAACGTTCCATAAAAAGTGATTTTCTAAACTGGTTATATTTTTCGCCTTTCCAGATTTCTTCAAAAGAATTCGTATTTAAATCGCCCAAGACAAAATGTGCGTCTTTATCAAAACAACAGGGCACTACTTTTCCATCCCATGTTACAACACAACTATGCCACATCTTCCAGCATTCGTCGAGCAATCCGTTTTTTATTGAATACTTTCCGTTTTGATTTCTCTCATACCGAGAATATTTATCATTGACTGGAATTAATTCTGAGCCATTCTCAAAATCATAAATCTGAGCCGTCTTTAACTTCACCTCGTCTACACCAAGGGCTTTTGCTAATTTTTTAACATCCTCAATCTGATGTTCATTGTGTCTCACCACTAAAAATTGAAAAATAACATGTGGGGTTTTTGATTTCAGCTCCTTCTTCCAGCGGAGAATATTTTTCGTTCCCTCTATTACATTATCAAGTTTTCCGCCAATTCGATAGGATTGATATGTCTCTTGTGTTGTTCCGTCAAGAGAAATTATTAATCGATCTAAACCGGACTCAACTGTTTCCCTTGCCACCGCCTCATTGAGATAATGCGCGTTCGTGGATGTTGCTGTATAGATCTTTTTTTGTGATGCTAACCGAACCATCTCCAGCAAATGTGGATGCAAATACGGCTCCCCTTGAAAATAGAAAATCAAATAGGAAAGTGAAGGAGCAAGTTGATTGATCAGTGATTCAAACAATTCCCTTTTCATCATGCCCGTTGGTCGCGTAAATGAACGAAGGCCACTCGGACATTCAGGGCATCTTAAATTACACGATGTGGTGGGTTCAATTGAAATGCTTACGGGCATTCCATGATGATTTACGTTACCCGATAATTTTGAAGTTTGAAAGCTTGAGTACACACGAGCCATGTTAAGCAACCGTGATGGTGTTTGCTTACCCATGAAATTGAGGCCGTCTGAAATTTTTGTACTCATCCGTTCAAAATTACTTTTTCAAAAACGATTTGTTTTATCTTCGGGCGAATATTTCCGATTCGCATGAAAAATATAATGGTTGTTTTGAGTCTTCTCTTCCTTTTGAATTTGAAAGGTTTCTCTCAGGCCCAGGTTCTTTCGGAAGGTGCGAAAATTTCTGTGCTCACCATGGGACCCACGCAAGAGGAGCTGTATTCAGCCTTTGGTCACAGCGCTTTTCGTGTTTATGACTCACTTCAACATATTGATGCATTTTTCAATTATGGAGTTTTTAATTTCAACCAGCCACACTTCTATTTGAATTTTGCTAAAGGGAATTTGAACTACATGGTAGAGGCATACGGCTATTCCGATTATCGCGACTACTATATTGAACATCATCGATTTATTCATGAACAAATCCTCAACTTAACTTCTCAGCAAAAGCAACAAATATTTAATTACCTGATATGGAATATCCAACCTCAAAATCAATATTACTCCTACGACTACTTTTATGACAATTGTGCGACAAAAATTCGTGATGTTGTCAAAAGTGTTTTAAAAAAAGAAGTTGACTTCGACAGTACTTACATCAAAACGAATTACACTATTCGCAACCTCACCGATCTTTACCTACATCAGCAACCCTGGGGTGATCTGGGCATAGACATCTGTCTTGGCCTGCCTATGGACAAAAAAGCTAGCCCGTATGAGTACATGTTTTTGCCCGATTACATCGAGTCATCCTTCGATCATGCAACTAACGTAGCAATTGGTCAGCCATTAGTGAAAGAAAAAATAATTGTTTACGAACCTAAGCCGGAGAAAGCGCCATTTCATTGGTATCACCCTTGGATTGTCTTTGGAATTTTTCTTGCGTTTTCTTCATTTCTCACTTGGCGCGACTGGCAAAGAAAAAATTTATCAAAATGGTTTGATGTGACTTTGTTCCTTTCAATTGGCCTTCTTGGAATTTTATTGCTCCTGCTCTGGACGTTGACCGATCACAAAGCTGCCGCTAATAATTTTAATTTGTTATGGGCATTGCCAACACATGCAGTTGTCGCAATTGTCCTAATGCTTAAGCAAAAACCAAAATGGCTTCGAACTTATTTTTTAGTTACAACAATTTTGACTGCGTTGCTTCTTAGCTCCTGGTATTTTTTACCACAATCGCTGAATGTTTTCTTGATGCCAGTGGTGGGCGTTGTGCTTCTTAGAGCACTAATAAACTGTCGGTACAAATATTCTAAATATGAATCGGCCTATTCGCAGTAGCAGCTAAACACGCCTCTTTCACTGCTTCCATGTAAGTCGGGTGAGCGTGGCTCATGCGCGAAACATCTTCGGCTGAAGCACGATACTCCATCGCTACAACACCCGCAGCAATCATATCAGCAGCGCGGGCACCAATGATGTGCACTCCTAAAATTTCATCGGTGGCCTTGTCTGCAAGAATTTTTACCAGGCCATCCAAGTCCATCGAGGCGCGAGCGCGGCCCAATGCCTTGTAAGGGAAGGTTCCAATTTTGTAAGCACGACCTTGCTCTTTCAATTGTTCTTCGGTGTAGCCCACACTCGCAACTTCCGGCCAAGTATAGACTACTCCGGGAATCAATAAATAATTGACGTGTGGTTTTTGTCCGGCCAACCTTTCAGCAATATAAACTCCTTCTTCCTCCGCTTTGTGTGCGAGCATCGCACCACGGATCACATCACCGATCGCATAAATATTATCGACTTTAGTTTTCAAGTGATCATCTACAGGTATCTGACCTTTCACTGTTTCTAATCCTACTTTATCAAGACCCAATCCATCGGTGTAAGGTCTTCTTCCAACACTCACCAAACAGTAATCTCCTTTTAATTCAATAGCCGCTCCTCCATTTTTTGGCTCAGCTTTCAACACCACTTCCTTCCCATTGTTCTCCAGAGCTGTCACTTTATGGCCGAGATAAAATTCCATTCCCAACTTTTTGGTGGACTTCAACAATTCTTTTCCCATCGTTCCATCCATGGTAGGGATCAGGCTGTCTAAAAATTCTACAACAGAAACTTTTGAGCCAATGCGCGCATACACCGAACCCAATTCCATTCCGATTACACCTCCACCAACGATGATCAAATGTTTTGGAACTTCTTTTAATTCCAATGCTTCCGTGCTTGAAATGATTCTTTTTTTGTCGAATGGCGCAAATGGCAAAGCAGTTGGTTTTGAACCGGTAGCAATGATTACATTATCTGTAGTGATCGAAGTTTCCTTTCCGTCTTTCGCTGTAACTTTGATTGTATTCTTATCGATGAACGATCCAACACCTTTCAATACATCGATTTTATTTTTCTTCATTAGGAAAGCAATGCCATCTACATTTTGTTTTACTACATCAGACTTGCGAGCAATCATCTGCGTAATGTTCACCTTAGGCTCAGAGATATCAATGCCGTGTTCTTTGAAGGTGTGGGCAGCGTTATGAAAATGCTCTGAGGAATCGAGTAAAGCTTTAGACGGAATACATCCTACATTAAGACACGTTCCTCCAAGGGTATCATATTTTTCTACGATTGCTGTTTTGAAACCTAACTGTGCACAGCGGATAGCTGCTACATAACCTCCAGGTCCGGAACCTATAACCGTTACATTGTATTGCATATGGATCAATTTGTGGACTTGCAAATTAGCAAATGTGCAGATTATTCAATGGTGCTCATGGCAATTTTGGTTGCTGTAAATTCTGTTCAGGCCTCATCCGATTGAACCGAAGCTTGTGATTAGGGCGAAATTCAAATCCAACCTTTCATCAAAACCCTTATAATCCATGGGATAAATTATATTTATCTTGGAAAAGATTCACCCAGAATATTAACACATGAAACAATTAATAAAATTCATCTCACTGGCTTTGATTTTACTTTCCACTGCCTGTAGCAAATCAAAAGTTGAAAATCTCGTACCTGATAAAAACAATGGCGGCATTACGCTCCCGGAAAAATTTGGAGCTGTGGTAGTGGTCGATTCCATTGGCCGTGGAAGACACATGGCGATTAACTCCAACGGAGATATTTATCTGCATTTAAGCAAATTGGCCTTGGACGGAAAAGGAATTATCGCGTTGCGCGATACATCAGGAGATGGACGCGCTGATGTCATCAAAGGATATTCCGACATCACAGGCACCGGCATTGAACTGCATAACGGCTACCTCTATTATGCGGATGAGACCCACGTGTTCCGCAGCAAGATGACGGATGGAGAATTATTACCCTCCGAAGTTCGCGATACACTAGTGACCATGGTCGAGGGCGTTGGGCACATGGCAAAAACTTTCACGTTTGATGACAAAGACGGCATGTATGTAAACATTGGCTCTACCAGCAATTGCTGTGAAACGTTGTTACGCGCGCCGCACACGGCAGGCGATGATCCCTGCAAAGAACTGGAGACACGTGCTGGAATTTGGAAGTTTAATGACAACACGCTCAAACAAAAGCAAGACATTAAATATCGTTACGCAACAGGAATCCGTAATGCTGTGGCGTTAACCTGGAATTCTGCAAGCAATAAACTTTATGCACTGCAACATGGTCGTGATGACTTGCATCGCTATTGGCCGGAGTTTTATACTGAAGATCAAAACACAGAATTACCCTCTGAAATTTTCTTTGACCTCGAGCAGGGCGACGACATGGGCTGGCCCTACATCTATTATGACCACATTCAAAAGAAAAGTTTTTTGAATCCTGAATACGGTGGTGACGGTAAAAAGACTGATCGTGTTGATAAAGCAAAAGCACCGCTGCTGGGTTTCCCCGGTCACTGGGCCCCGAATGACTTGCTGTTTTATAAAGGCGATCTTTTCCCTGAAAAATATAAGCATGGAGCCATCATGGCATTTCATGGAAGCTGGAACAGGCTAGGTCATGAACAACAAGGTTTCAAAGTTGTATTCGTTCCAATGAGAGACGGAAAGCCTTCAGGTGAAAGCGAAGTTTTTGCAGATGGATTTATCGGGCCGCAGCCCATCACCAATCCCGGCAACGCATTCTTCCGGCCTTGTGGCCTGGCCGAAGGACCTGATGGATCACTTTACATTTCCGATTCACAGCATGGCCGCATCTGGCGAATCGTTTATTATAAAGATGGGATTGCGAAAACTTCTGATCGCGCATTGTATCAACCAGAAGTTAAGAAAGATGAAGAGCCTGTTCCCGATGAATTGCAAGCTGGAAGAACGGTTTACAATATCTACTGTGCCGCATGTCATCAGCGAGATGGCAAAGGAGCACCTGGAATGAATCCTCCGTTGGCAGGAGTCAACATCGTGACGGGAAATAAAATAGAGTTGATCAAAATTATTTTAAAGGGCTACGATAAGCGCGATAAGATTAACGGCGAAACCTACCAGAATGTGATGCCGCCACACAACTGGCTCACGGACAAACAAATTACCGATGTGCTTACCTACATCCGTAAATCATGGGGCAACAAGGCTGATGCGATTAAGGTTGAAGAAGTTACCAAGACAAGAAGCTCTGTGATTCCTTAATCTAGAACGCATATTGGGTGAATTCATTCGATGTAAATCGCCATAAATGCACCAGCGAATGGATATTTTGTTAAAAAATGATTTTGAAAAGGAAATAGACTTAATTTCTAAAGACTCCAAGGGGATTTGGTAACTTTGGCATTCCTTAATACTAATCCCTAAGAAGAACATAATTTAACTATGGCCAAATCACAAGAGACATTTAGCAAAAAAGAAGCAGAAAAAAAGAAAGCTCAAAAAAGAAAAGCAAAGGAACAGCGCAAAGAAGAGCGCAAAGCCAATAATGCAAAAACCGGCAGTAGCCTGGAAGACATGATGGCCTACGTAGATGAATATGGGAACATCACGTCCACACCTCCCGATCCCCTCAAAAGAAAAGCAATCAATGCAGACGACATTGTTCTAGGAGCCCGCAATAATGTAAAGGCCGATCCAGCAGATGCCTTCCGCACAGGAAAAGTTACCTTCTTCAATGATGCGAAAGGCTACGGATTTATCAAAGACCTGAAATCACAAGACAGCGTTTTCGTTCACGTTAATGCACTTACTGAAGCGATCAAGGAAAACGACAAAGTAAGCTTTGAAGTAGAGCAAGGCCCCAAAGGCCTCAGTGCTGTCAGGGTGAAAAAGACGAGCTAAACTAATAGTAAATTCATTTACTGCTCTACAAACAAAAAAAGTCAGGCGATTAACCTGACTTCTCAAAAGTTATATATCCTTAAATCACACCTTCACTTCTGATTGGTTCATCACTTTAGTTTGAACCTGAATTGATTCATGGTGGATCAAGCGTAATAAGTCCCGAGTGAAGCCTTCATCTAATCCCATTGCTTTACCTAATGTCACACGCGATTTGATGATCTCTTCCCAGCGGTTCACTTGCAAGATCGTAACGTTGTTGTCTTTTTTGTATTGACCGATCTTTTCTGAGATTTTCATGCGCGATGACATCTTCTGCATGATCTCATCATCCAAATGATCGATCTGTTCGCGCAAAACGCTTAATGTATCCTTGAAGGTTTTGTTTTCGCTCGAGGTTGTTCGAACTACCAATTCGCTGATGATTTTTCCTAACGCGGCCGGGGTCACTTGTTGTTTGGCATCGCTCCATGCTGCATCCGGATTGATATGACTTTCAATCATCAGACCCGCCATATCCAGGTCAAGTGCTTTCTGAGAAACAAACGCGATCAAGTCGCGGTTGCCCGAGATGTGGCTTGGATCGCAAATAATATCCAACTCAGGGAAACGGGTTTTTAATTCGATGGCGATATCCCACATCGGTAAATTTCTGAATGGACCTTTTTCGAAAGAAGAAAACCCACGATGGATGGCAGCCATTTTAGTAATACCGGCTTTGTTCAATCTCTCCAGCGCACCAATCCACAATTCAAGATCAGGGTTCACTGGATTTTTCACCATCACTGGAATGTCAACACCTTTCAAGCAGTCGGCAATTTCTTGTACTGAAAAAGGATTCACGGTAGTGCGCGCACCAATCCAAAGAATATCAACACCTGCTTTCAGACATGCTTCTACGTGAGCGGCATTGGCAACCTCGGTTGTTACTGGCAGTCCCGTCTCTTTTTTGGCTGTCATCAACCATTGCAAACCAATATCACCAGCTCCTTCATATTGTCCGGGCCGTGTGCGAGGTTTCCAAATGCCCGCACGAAGAGCATGCACTTTTCCTGTGGCTGCAATTTGTTTCGCCGTAGCTACCATTTGTTCTTCGGTCTCTGCGCTGCAAGGGCCACTGATGATGAGCGGCTTGGTGACATTCATCCCTTTAATGATCGACTGTAGTTCTAATCCTTTCTTCATGATTTCAAAAATTTATTTTTCTGTTAGGGTTTTGATTTCAATATTATTTTCTGTCAAGTACTCGTTTTATTTCGTTCGCTTTGGTCATGATCTTGTGCAGTTCCTTTCCTTCGCGTTTCATTAAGTGATATTGAAAACGCTGCAAGTGCATGATGTATTCAGTCAAGGCCTGGCCAAGGTATTCTGCATTTTGTTCAAAGATGGGTGCCCACATGTCGGGCGAACTTTTCGCCAACCGCACGGTAGAAGCAAAACCGCTTCCGGCCAAATCAAAAATATTTTTTTCGTCTTTCTCCATATCAAGTACGGTTTGGCCGAGAAGAAAAGAGCTCACGTGCGAAAGGTGTGACACATAAGCCACGTGTTTATCATGTTCTACCGGATCCATAAAAATGGTATTCATACCAAGCGCATCAAAAACTTTTCTAGCAACGGCTAATGAAGCTTCGGAAGTTTTTTCCTTCTCGCAGATGATGTTGGTTTTATTTTGAAAGAGACCAAAGAACGCTGCTTCCGGTCCTGAATATTCTGTACCGGCAATAGGATGTGACGCTACAAACTGATTGCGTTTTGGATGCATGGCAACTGACTTACAAATCAAATTTTTGGTAGAGCCCAGATCAATCACGGTTGCGTTCTTACCTGCGGCATCCAATACCGAAGGCAAAAAGGCGCAGGTAGCATTGACGGGAATTGCAAGGATGATCAAGTCAGCTTTTGATAGTGCTTCGTCTTCCGGCAAAATTTTATCAACTAATCCTAATTCAAGTGCCTTCTTAGCATTTTCAGGATTCGAATCAATTCCAAACAACTCACTCGCCAGCCCCGTCTTTCGAAGAGCGATAGCCATCGAACCGCCAATCAAACCCAAGCCGATAATCGTTACTTTCATTTGATTTTTGGTTGAGCGTTGATTTTTGATTGAGCCGTCAGACCGCTTTGAGCGGTCTGACGGCTTGAACCTGCTCTGAACTCCTTTATTCTGGATAGCGCCTCGTTCAATTTTTCTTCTGTTGCACAAAGAGAGATACGAATAAATTTTTTTCCGGCATCACCGAAAATAAATCCTGGGGTGATAAAGACTTTTGTGCCGTACAAAATTTCATCGATCCATTTTTCTACATCTGCAATTTGCTCTGGAGCTTTGGCCCACATAAATAAGCCCGATTGTTTTTTTGCAAATGAACAGCCTAATTCTTCTAATATTTTACTGGCCGCTTCTTGACGTTTTCTGTAAATCGAGTTTTGCTTCTGAAACCAATCATCACCATTCTTCAATGCTTCGACGGCAGCATGTTGCAAACCAAGGAACATTCCTGAATCCATATTGCTTTTCACACGAAGCACGGCCTCGATATACTCTTTCTTTCCAGCCACCCAACCAATTCGCCACCCTGCCATGTTGTGCGACTTGCTCAATGAATTCAATTCCAATGCAACATCATCTGCTCCTTCAATTGAGAGAATGCTCAACGGACTTTCATTCAGAATCAAACTGTACGGATTGTCATTTACAATTAGAAAATTATTTTTCCGCGCCAGATCAACTAACTCTTTTAATTCTTCTTTCGAGGCAATGCGACCCGTTGGCATGTGAGGAAAATTCACCCACATAATTTTTACTTTGGATAAATCCTTTTTCCTCAAAGCAGCAACGTCAATTCCCCAACCTAGCTCTTCTCTCATCTCGTAAGTAGAAATTTTTGCGCCAGTCAATTTCGCCACGGATGCATAAGTTGGATAGCCCGGATCAGGAAACAATACCTCATCGCCCTCATTTACGAAAGCCATACAGATGTGCATGATCCCTTCCTTCGAACCCATCAGTGGAAGAATGTCAGTTTCTGTATTCAGTGTAACGTTGTAAATTTTTTTATAAAATGATGCAATTGCCTCACGTAGTTGAGGAATCCCTTTGTAATTCTGATAGCCATGGTTGGCAGAATTTTTTGCGGAAATAACAAGCGCATCAATTGTATTTTCTGATGGAGCTAAATCCGGGCTACCAATACCAAGATTGATCACTCTTAGTTCGGGCGAATCAAGTGAACGCACCTCCGCCAACTTCTTGCTGAAGTAGTACTCCTCTACGTTCTTAATTCTATTTGCTGTCTGAATCATACCATTGTCTTAATACTTACTACTTGATACTTGTGTCTACTTGTATTCAATCTTCCCTTTCTTATACTCACCCAAAATATTCAGATTCCGCACTTGCCTCAACACTTGTTTTACAGCATCATCATAATTTTTCCTTCGCTTCCATTCTACATCTACATGGATAGAGTATTCACTCGGCTTGCCAATAATAGGTATCGATTGGATTTTGCTCAAATTGATCGCGTTGTCTTTGAAAGTCATCAACGCATCAGCAAGGCTGCCTACTTCATTCGCCACCTCAAAACTCAACGAAGCTTTGTTGGTTTCTTCTTTCGTAGAAGGTCGTTTAGCCAAAATCAAAAAGCGAGTAAAGTTCTTTTTGTTAGTTTCAATTCGCTTCTCTATGATTTCCAATCCGAATTTCTTTGCAGCATGCTCGTTCGCAATAGCGGCTGTGTCTTTCAGTTTTTTATCCGCCACTTTTTTTGCCGAGTAAGCGGTGTCATCGCTTTCACGGATTTCAATTCCATTTAACCGGTGTAAATAATCCGAGCATTGACGGATAGCCATCGGGTGGCTTTCAATGTTTTTGATGTCGCTCAGCTTCACTCCCGGCAAGGCGAGCAAATGCATGTGGATCGGAAGATAGACCTCTCCAATGATCGAGAAATGATACTCTTGTAGCAAAAAGTAGTTGGGTAAAATACTTCCCGCGATAGTGTTCTCAATTGCCATTACAGCAAAATCACTTTCGCCTTTTTTCAACGACTCACACAACGCGTGAAAGCTAAGGCACTCCACAGTTTGAATAGGCTCTTTGAAATGCGTGAAGGCGGCCACCTCGTGAAAGCTGGTGGCGATACCCTGGATTGCTACTTTTATTTTTTTCTTCTTAGCCATAAAATAAAAAGTCCCGGTTTTTCCGGGACTCTTTTGATATTTTCGTTTTGTTTTTCTATTCAAAGCGATTTTACCTCAAGTCCCGCTGGGGTTGATAGAAGTAAAAACCAAAATAAAATCGCTGACTGTTATTCATTGTGATTCAAAGAAAGAGGAAAAAATTTTCTTTCACAACAAAGACCATGAGATTTTAAACATATTTTCAGCTAACAAGTGTTATGTTGGGTACTGGATATTATTTACTGTAAGCTAGCAGCCAGCATCAGGAATCCAGCATCCACCAACCGCGATAATGCATTACATTTGCGCTTTTAATCCTCGACCTAACAACTAATGAGCAAAAAAATCACTCGCGCCCTTATTTCAGTTTTTTATAAAGATGGCCTTGACTCTATTGTCCATGAACTCGCCAAACAAAAAGTTGAGTTTGTTTCCACTGGTGGCACACAAGAATTCATTGAAAAGCTCGGTTACAAAGTTACTGCTGTTGAAACACTAACTGGATTCCCCTCTATTTTTGGAGGCCGGGTAAAGACACTTCACCCCGCCGTGTTTGGTGGCATCCTTTATAGAAGGGAGGATGCTGGTGATCTGAAGCAAGCTCAAGAATTTAAAATCGCCTCTATCGATTTAGTGATTGTTGATCTTTATCCTTTCGAGGAGACGGTGGCCAAAGGAGGAAGCGAAGAAGATATTGTCGAGAAAATTGATATTGGTGGAATCGCACTGATTCGGGGAGCTGCTAAGAATTTTAATGATGTGCTGATCGTTTCTTCACGCGATCAATATGCCGAAGCACTCGATCTAATAAAAAATAAAAATTGCTCAACCGATTTATCGGATCGCAAAAGATTTGCCGCTTTGGCATTTGATGTGACCTCGCATTATGATAGAGCCATCTTTACTTATTTCAATCGGGAACAAAATGTTCCAAGTTTCAAATCCAGTTACCAGCACGGCAAAACTTTGCGTTACGGAGAAAACCCACATCAAAAAGGGGTTTTCTTTGGCGAATTAGAAAAGCTTTTTGACAAGCTCAATGGGAAAGAACTTTCCTATAATAACCTAGTCGATGTTGATGCCGCGTTGAATCTAGTAAAAGAATTTGAAGGAGATACAGCCTTTGTCATCATCAAGCATACCAATGCCTGCGGGGTAGCGACAGCAGCATCGGTTAAAGAAGCTTACCTCAAAGCATTTGAGGCAGACACTATTTCCGCATTCGGAGGAGTGTTGGCTTCCAATAAAAAAATTGACTTGGCCGCTGCGGAAGAAATCAACAAACTCTTTTTTGAGATTCTGATTGCTCCGGACTACGACTCAAATGCACTGGAGCTCTTAAAGTCTAAAAAGAACCGGATCATCCTCAAACAGAAACAAGGGCTAACAGCAACCAAACAATTTAAGAGCCTACTCAACGGAGTAATCGAGCAAGATCTTGACTTACATACCGATTCAAAGGAAGATTTGAAACCCATGACAAAACGTACACCTTCCCAAGCGGAGACTAATGCACTTCTCTTTGCCAGCAAAATTTGTAAGCATACTAAGTCGAACACCATCATTTTGGCTGTTGACGGGCAGATGCTGTCCAGTGGGGTGGGGCAAACGAGTCGGGTAGACGCTTTGAAGCAGGCCATTGAGAAGGCTAAAAGTTTTGGTTTCGAATTAAAAAACTCTGTGATGGCATCAGATGCCTTCTTCCCCTTTCCAGATTGCGTAGAGATTGCCCATGGCCAAGGTATTGCTGCTGTCATTCAGCCGGGTGGCTCGATCAAGGACCAGGATTCGGTTGACTTTTGCAATGAACATAACATGACTATGGTTTTCACCGGTTTTAGACATTTTAAACATTGAGATAAAGCTCTAGTAACAGTTTATTTATTTAATTTCACCACTTAATTAACTTGACAACAAGAGGGAAAAACTTCCATGGGACTTTTTGATTTCTTCACCAGCGATATTGCTATAGATCTAGGCACCGCTAACACACTAATCATCCACAAAGACAAGGTTGTAGTTGATGAGCCAAGTATCATCGCCATCGACAAAAATACCAACCGAGTGCTTGCCATTGGCCGCGAAGCCATGCAAATGCATGAGAAAACGCACGACAACATAAAAACCATCCGGCCTTTGAAGGAAGGTGTGATTGCCGATTTCCATGCTGCCGAAATGATGATCCGAGGATTGATCAAAATGATTGATACAGGCCGCAAGTTTTTTCCGCCTTCCTTGAGAATGGTAATCTGTATCCCCTCTGCTATCACGGAAGTGGAGAAACGTGCCGTGCGCGATTCGGCTGAGCACGCTAACGCGAAGGAAGTTTATATGATCTATGAACCCATTGCAGCAGCCATTGGCTCAGGCATCGATATTGAACAACCCATTGGAAACATGGTGGTGGATATTGGTGGAGGAACAACCGACATTGCTGTAATTGCTTTGTCTGGAATAGTTTGTGACCAGTCCATCCGGATTGCGGGTGATACGTTCAACCGCGATATTTTGGACTACATGCGCAGGCAGCATAATCTTTTGATTGGTGAACGCTCGGCTGAGCGAGTAAAAATTGAAGTGGGTTCAGCCATGACTGAATTGGATGACGGCCCTGATGATTATGAAATCCGTGGTCGCGACTTGATGACAGGTATTCCTAAAACGATTAAAATTTCTTATTCAGAAGTTGCTTTTGCATTGGATAAATCCGTTTCAAAATTGGAGGAAGCTGTTTTAAAAGCCCTTGAGCTTTCTCCCCCTGAACTATCTGCCGATATTTATGAGCGGGGGATTTATCTTACTGGTGGCGGAGCTATGTTGCGTGGCCTTGACAAACGTCTTGGGCTGAAAACCAAGCTGCCGATTCACGTGGCGGAGGATCCATTGCGTGCTGTAGTGCGCGGAACTGGTGCCGCTCTCAAAAACCTGGATCATTATCGAAAAGTGCTCATGACCTAATGGATGGAAAGGCTTCTCAATTTTGTTTACGCCTATAGAGCTTTTTTTACTTTTTTACTCCTGGAAACATTCTGTGCCTGGTTAGTCATCCAAAACAACCAGTACCAGGGCGCTAAGTATTTTAATTCTTCCAATCGGATGGTCGCTCGAATGAACCAGACTTCGCAGAATATTCGCGAATATTTTTCTTTGGTTGAAATCAATACAACGTTAGCCCAAGAGAACTCAATGCTTCACAAAAAACTGGAGCAACGCGAGCAGGCTTTACAATTCCTTCAATTAAACCAAGTCATCGATTCAGCAATGTTTCATCGGTTTGATTATGTAAGCGCCAAGGTGGTAAATAACACCACGAAGTATTACAAGAACTTTATTACTATCAATCGAGGTACTGATGTGGGATTGAAGCCGGGTATGGCCGTAATCGGTTCGGGTAGCGTGGTAGGCAAAGTTAAATCCGTTTCCAACCACTTCGCCGTTTTGATTTCTCTACTGAATCTTGACGAGCAGGTTTCGTGCATGATCAAGCGTACAGGCCATTTTGGAACTGCACAATGGGATGGTACTGATCCCTCGCTTGTTAGTCTTAAATATATTCCCCGACATGTACAACCGGCAGTGGGCGATTCCATTGTTACTTCGGGTTACAATGCTGTGTTTCCAAGTGGAATATTCATTGGCAAAATCAAGGCTTTCAAGCTGAACAACGAAGCACCATTTTACGAAATTAATGTAGAGTTGGGTTTGGATTTTAGTAAGCTGGCTTTTGTTGATGTTATCAAGAGCCGATTAAAAAATGAAAGAGATTCGATTGAACAAATAACCATTGGCGAACTCAAATGAGCAGAGTAGGAATTTTACAGTTTGTTTCTTTTTTCATCTATGTGCTTGTACAAGCGTTGCTTTTAAAGAATCTTGTGCTGTTCAATACCGGTTTTTGTTTCGTGTATGTAGCTTTTATCCTGCTACTGCCCATAGAAACAAGTACGCTTGTACTAATGAGCTTGGGATTTATCATCGGATTTGCGATCGACATATTTTACAATAGCCTCGGTTTGCACGCATTGACGATGGTGTTTATCGCCTACCTGCGAAATTATTGGTTAAGTGCCATCACGCCTCAGGGTGGTTATGATCTGGGTACCATTCCGAATTTAAAATCCAGTGGGCTTCAGTGGTTTTTGGTCTACATGATGCCGATGGTATTTGTTCATCATTTAACTTTGTTCCTGGTTGAATCAGCCGGCTTCACGTTGTTTTGGTACTCCATGCTCAAAACGATCACCAGCCTGTTGTTTACTATGACGATTATTGTCGTGTTGCAATACCTGGTGCCTCAACGTAGTAGAACATGAACGAGGGGAGAAAAGAAATATTCCAGATTGTTTTTGTTTTGGTTGGAATCATCTTCCTCGTAAAATTATTTTTTGTTCAAGTTGCTGATAACCGCTATGCTGAATTGGCTGACAGCAACTCTATCTTGCGGGAGGTAGAATATCCGTTTCGCGGATTGATTAAGGATCGTCACGGCAAACTAATTGTTTACAACACCCCTGAATATGATCTTGTGGTCGTCGTGAACGACATCAAAGGGCTCGATTCATTAAAATTTTGCGAAGTCTTTAATCTAACCCGCGAAGAGCTACGCAAGAAATTCAAAGAGCTGAAAGCTCATAAGAAGGAGTATTCCCCTGTGAAACCAATGCGTTTCATAGAGCGGCTTTCAAATGAAGATTTCGCCAAAGTACAAGATCGATTAGACGAATTTCCAGGATTTTTTATTCAAGCCAGAACAACGCGATCCTACACCACCTCGGCCATGGCCAATGCCCTTGGCTACGTAAGCGAAGTAAGTAAAGAGTATCTTAAGAAAGACAATGCCAATTTTTATAAACAAGGAGATTACATTGGGCAAAGTGGCATTGAAGCTTTTTACGAGGAGCAACTTCGGGGAAAGCGCGGCCTTCGTTTTAAACTTCGCGATGTAAAAGGGATTGAAAAAGGTTCGTACCAAGATGGAAAGTACGACACACTTTCGGTGCCGGGCGAAGATTTGGTATCCAGCATCGACCTCGACTTGCAATTGTACGGTGAAAAACTAATGAAGGGAAAATCAGGAAGCATTGTAGCGATTGAACCTTCCACGGGCGAGATACTCGCACTGGTCTCGGGTCCGTCTTATGATCCTAATTTACTCACCGGAAAAAATTACAGCTCCCATTTCAAATTAATCAGCAGCGATACGATGAAGCCTCTCTTCAATCGTCCGTTGATGGCTCAGTATAGGCCAGGATCAATTTTTAAAATTGTTCAAGCACTCACAGCGCTGGAAGAAGGTGTGATTACTCCCGAGACGCGCATACCTTGCATTAGAAAGGGTATGCCTGGCGGTATTATGGATTGCCACGGCAATCATACTAACGAAGACTTGCGCGGAGCGATCACAAACTCTTGCAATCCTTATTTTCTTAATGTGTTGCGCAGGATGCTTAACCAAGGCAAAGTCAACGACGCCTACAAAGATACCCGTATTGGTTTAGATGAATGGGATAAACACATCAACAGCTTTGGGTTTGGAAGCCGGCTCGGAATTGATTTACCAAATGAAAAAGATGGATTGATCCCCACTCCGGCCTATTATGACCGCGCCTACAGCAATCGTCCATGGAAATTTTCAAATATCTATTCGATCGCTATTGGTGAAGGAGAAAATTTAGTGGTCCCACTTCAAATGGCAAACTTTGTAGCCACGGTTGCCAATCATGGATACTACTACACCCCCCACTTGATCAAAGCAGTAGGAAAAGCAGGAATACCACTTCCTCAATTCATAGAACGCCATTACACTACGATTGATTCATCTTATTTTAAGATAGCCATTGATGCTATGGAGCAAGTAGTTGCAGAGGGCACCGGAAGAAATGCATGGCTGCCGGATGTAATTGTTTGTGGGAAAACGGGTACAGTTCAAAATGAGCCAATTTCCCCTGACCATTCAGTATTTATTGCATTTGCACCTCGCGATCATCCCAAAATTGCAATTTCAGTTTACGTTGAAAATGCCGGCCAGGGAGCACTTGCCGGAGCCATGATTGCAAGCCTGATGATTGAAAAATATTTGTTTGGTGCAACACGAAGACAATACGTGGAGGACTTTGTTCTCACCAAAAAATATCTTGAATTCTAATGAGAAGGGACTACGATATTTCAGGAAAGATAGACTGGACTACCGTTACGATTTATCTTGCACTCGTATCGCTGGGCTGGGCTAACGTTTTTGCGTCTGTCTATGATGAGACTGCTCATCAATCTATTTTTGATCTTTCCCTTAACTCAGGCCGCCAGTTACTGTTTATTGTGGCATCTGGAATAATTGCCATTGCGATAACCATTGTCGACATGCGTTTCTATGAGACGTTCGCATACGTTTTGTATTTCGTTTTATTATTTATTCTTCTTCTTGTGCCAATCGTTGGAAAGGAAGTTGGGGGAAACAAAGCGTGGATAGGTATTGGTTCGTTTGGTGTGCAGCCATCTGAGTTCGCCAAATTTATTACGGCATTAGCAGTAGCCAAGTACATAGGATCGGTGGGTTTTAGAATGGATAGCCTGCGCAATCAAGCAGTGCTTTTTATCCTGATTGGCTTGCCGATGGGCTTGATTTTACTCCAGAAAGACACTGGCACGGCGCTTGTGTTTACTGTATTTCTTTTAGTTTTCTTTCGGGAAGGAATGTCTCCATTTCTTTTGATTGTTGGTATTTGCTCTGCAACCATTTTTATTCTCACACTGCTGGTGCCTGACCCAGTTTACCTTCATGTTGGTGTTGGAACAATCTTAATTGCACTTATTATCTTCGGTAAAAAGAAACTTGGGCGCGTGGTGCTGCTTACTGTTGGTGCCCTTTTAATTAGCGGTGTAATAGAAAGTGTTGACTACGTGGTAAAAGATGTACTGAAGCCGCATCAACAAAATCGTGTCAAAGCGCTCATCAACCCCGACGCCGATCCTCTTGGTTTTGGATGGAATGTAACCCAATCAAAAATTGCTATTGGCAGCGGAAGTCTGTTTGGTAAAGGCTTTTTAAAAGGTACTCAGACTAAATTTGACTTCGTTCCTGAACAAAGCACGGATTTCATTTTCTGCACCATCGGTGAAGAGCATGGGTGGATGGGGAGCGTTGTAGTAATTAGTCTATTTGTAACTTTTCTTTTGCGGTTAATTTTCTTAGCTGAAAGGCAAAAGAATCGTTTTGCCCGTGCCTATGGTTATTCTGTCGCTTGCATTTTCTTTTTTCATTTTGCAGTAAACATAGGTATGACAATCGGGTTGTTTCCTGTGATTGGTATTCCCCTTCCTTTTTTTAGTTATGGTGGCTCATCCCTTTGGGGCTTTACTATTTTACTTTTTATTTTTCTGAAATTAGATGCACACCGCGGTCAGGTACTTCAGCGAATATAACTTATAAGAGCATAGGCAATTTCCGTGATTTATTTCCGGCTGCCGTAGAATAGAGTAAGAAAAACAGTTGGATAAAATGAACGATTTTCAGCATGCGGCATTAGTACAACTGTATTGGCATAGGCGTCTAACAAAAACCCTGCTTCAAAACCGGTAACTTGATTTTTCGCTGTTCCCAACTCAAAATTCATTGCGGCTTTTAAGTTAGCTCCTAATTGAATTTTTGAGTCGAAAAGACCCTCAAACAGAGAACCGGTTCCCTGTATCTGACCGTATGTAATATCTGGTGTGTAGGGGACATTAACCGTATAATATCCTTGGCCCCCTCCAGTCGGATCTACCTGAACGTAGTAAGGTGCAACAATGCCGATACTTGGACCAATGGCAAATACAGCTTTCACCTCTACCCCTTGCTGAGGTCCTTTCGTAAAAAGAACCAAGTCCCTTCCATACTGGAAACGTATTGCATAGAGATAATTTGATTTTCCGTAGATAAAATAATTGCCGCTAGAGGGTGCTTGGGTCCTCACTTCATGAGGGTTCTTCACATTCATCACCTCGAGACCAAAGCTCTCGAATACTTTTTTGTCAATCCTGCGCGCTTTCTTAAATACAAATCCTCCGATCAATCCCCCGTAGGAATTTTTGTTTATACCCCAAGTGAATTCAGAATTATAATCGTAGCTATCTTGAGTTTGTGCGAAAAGGGTGCCCCCCAGAAGGTACAAACACAAAACCAATAAGAAATAAATGGCTATTTGCTTCACAAACACGCGTTATTCTTCCCAAATTTAAACCCTAATTACTAACGAAAAAAAATTAAATCAAGTTTACTATGGATACGATTATGGCAACGGTTGAATACATGGGTGATTTACGTACACAAGCGGTTCATTTAAAATCAGGGCAAAGTGTAACCACCGATGCCCCAACGGATAATCAGGGCAAAGGAGAAGCTTTTAGCCCAACGGACTTAGTAAGCTCAGCACTCAGCAGTTGTATGATGACCATCATGGGGCAGGTTGCCAACCGTGAAGGCGTTAACTTGAAAGGGCTTAAAACCGAAGTTGTAAAAGTCATGTCGGCAAACCCAAGAAAAATTGCGGAAATTAAAATCACATTTACCCATCCCGATCTGCAAGCAACAGAGGTTCAAAAACAAAAATTGAAAAATGCTGCTGTTACTTGCCCTGTGGCTTTAAGTCTTGCGGAAAGTTTGAAACAAACAATTCTATTTAATTTTTAGAAGGAAGCAATTTTTGTATCTCGTCAAAGGAGATGGCTAAATGCGACCTAACAAAGATTGGATTTCCCTCTTTTAGAATCAGTACCTGAGGAGATTCGTGCTCGACATCAAAAGACTCGGCAATACATTGCGAAATATTTCGATAGGAAAGCAAATCCAGGTAATAAATTTTAAGGGGAGCCAACTCTTCAGCGTTCCAATTTCTTTCAAGGCGCCTTAGTGCCGCGTTACTAATGGCACATTGGGTGCTATGTTTAAAAATCAATACCGGTTGTGTCCTTGACTCCTCTTTGATTTGTTCAATTTGTTCTTCTTTGTTCAATGCTGTCCAGTCCATAAATTAATCATAAAGATCTTTCCACAAGTCTCGTTCTTTTTTATCGTAACGAGGTCTCCGCACTTTTTCTTTCACAGCTTCAGGCTGAGATCCATTTTTCTTGAAGAGTTTTGCCCACTTCAACTTAACGTTCATTAAAAAAGTTCGGTCATGTTTTACGTTGCCGCGGAAGCTATGAGCAAACTGTGCATCAGGGAGTAGGTTTTTTCCGTGAGGTTTGCTCATTTTAAGGTTACCCTGATAATCTCCCATTCTGGCAACAGCTCGCCCTGGCGCAAGAACATTGAGCGCATTTTTGTTACTGTAAGGGTTGTGAACATACTTTTTCATTTTCATTCCACCAGCGTAAACACTTCCTTTTAAAAACGAGTAAGTTGGCTTGATGGATTTTAAAGCATTTTCATTACTTCTCGGATTATGTTTATACGACCATAGCATTTTCAAGTGCCCCTCATATTCGGCCGCCTTCAATGAATTCTTTCCTGGCGCTACACCTTTTAAAGATTCTTTGGATGCGAGCTTGTTGTGTTCATAGTCTTTTTGCTTCACTTTAATTTGCAAACCTGCTACTTCATAAGTGGATTTATCGGGCCTTATTTTCTTTAGCGCTTCCTTATCAGCCTTTGGATTTCGGATGTATTTCTTGCTGAAAAAAGGCAACTTGATCCTGCCCGAGTATCCCATTTCACTAGCACCAGCAAGTGCAGGGACTTTTGTCAAAATGGGTTGCTCTTTATTGTTCCAAAGCTTGCCGCTTATACTGCCTCCCCCCTTTAGTGGTCGCCTTGCTTTGAGGCTGCCTGCGTATACGCTAACTTTTAAAGCGTCAGGCGAATATGCTTTTCGATTAATTGGATTGCCTCCATTGTTCCACCCGGCATTACTAATGCTTCCTCCTCCTTTGAGTGGTCGCTTTGTTTTGATCCAACCTTTATAAGTTTCTCCTTGATAACCAAATCCAGGAGAGATCTCATATCTTTTAACTAACCCCTGGTATTGGTCAACATATTTTGCCCCACTGCCAGGTGCTCGTACATTCACCGGTCGGCCTCGATTATTCCAGAAACCGCTGTTGCTTCCTCCTCCTTTTGGAGCTCGTGTCGCACGAAAAAATCCCGTGTATTGGCCAACAAATTTTGATCCTATGCCTGGGCCTTTTACATCGATTGGCTTGTTAGTATTGTTCCAGGTTTTTCCGCTAATGCTTCCTCCTCCTTTGAACGGCTTTATTGATTTTGAATTTCCACTATAGTTACCCATGTTAGCGCCCATCCCCGGAGCTCTCACATCAACTGCTCTCCCTCCATTATTAAAGCCACGACCGCTGATGCTTCCTCCTCCCTTGAGTGGCCTCATCGATTTTAAATTTCCTTTATAGTTACCCATGCTAGCCCCAATCCCCGGAGCTCTCACATCAACTGCCCTGCCTCCATTATTAAAGCCACGACCGCTTATACTTCCTCCACCTTTGAGCGGTCTTCTTGTCCTGATATCACCAGAGTAAGTCGACCCCTCTTGGTTAAATATTCTGGTTCTACCTCGGATATTTCCACTATAGTTACCCATGTTTGCACCAATACCAGGAGCCATTACATTAATAGGTTGGCCATTGTTATTGAAAACACGAGTATTGCTTCCACCTCCCTTTAAAGAACGTCTTGATTTTGTGAATCCCGAGTAACCGATTCCTTCCTGATTTAACGTTTTGCCTTGCTGTCGGATATCACCGCGGTAATTACCCATGTTGGCTCCAATACCCGGTTGGCGAACAAGAATTGGCTGACCTTTGTTGTTAAGTCTCTGGCTTACACTTCCCCCACCTTTTGGAGTTCTTCTTCCTTTCAATCGATTTAAGAATTTTCCCACCAAGTTTACACTTAGGCCTGGCCCTTTTACTGGCGCAGACTTGGAAGTTCTACCTCGTGCATGGGAGTTTGAAAGATAGCCTGAATACTTTGACTCACCCGGAGATTGCGATACTTTGGGCGGTCTTGCTCGAATAGCATGACCCGACACATCACCACTCCATGATCTTTGATTTTTTCTGCTCATCGAAACAAAACCCGTTTTGAAAGGACCTTTATAAGGACGATCGCCATAGCTTTTTCTTTTTCGATAAACATCTTTCGCAGGAATTACGCCGAGCCCTGGTGAGTGAAAATTTTTCGCACGTAACGTTCTCCCAGTAATATCCGTGGTGATTGCTGTTTCGCCTTTTCTGAATTTTCCCCAATACACATTCTTCCGACCCCGAGTAATAAACGAACTGGATGCCGATCGTGGAGTAATTCTTTTCTTTCTACCAGGAGGTTCACGTCTGGTACTCATCGAAGCCGCTTTCGAAAGTTGTCGCCTGTTGAAAACTGTGCGTTGATTATCGTGAGGATGAGGCGAAGGATTGTTGACCAAATAATTGTTCGTGTTGGGATAAACATTATTCCTCGCCGCCTTCGCAGTAGTCGATTTAAACTTTCGTTGATAGCCTCCTACAGGTTTGCCTACACGACTTACTTCAGTCGCTCTTTTTCTTGCATAGGGCCTCGGTCCCATTTGCTTTACCCTCACGGCTGATGATTTATTTTTAGTTCGGATTCTTCTTCCTGTGATGTCGCCCACGTGAGCTTTGTCGCCATCTTTCCTTTTGGTTTTTAGATGGGGTATTCGAAGGATCGACCGCTGATTACTAGCGGGTTTATCTCCTTTTGTGTTTTGAGAAAAAGAAGGGACGGCAATTACGCAAGCGATTGCAATAAGAAAAAACCGGTATGATTTTAAAAAGGCCAAAGTTTAGGCTGTCGTTTCGCTTGAATCTATTATTTTAAACAGGCTAAATTAACAAAAATTGTGGTTACGGTTAAGTTTTGCCAGGTTCAAGACATGCATCAAATCATTTAAAAATGACGCTTTCAGAATTTAAATCTTCATTAGAATTGAATACCGAGCCGAACAAAGTTGAACCATATTTGCTCGCCATGTGGAAGGATGCAAAAGGGAAGTGGAGTGAAGCACACCATATCGTTCAGGAAATCGATCATCCGGATGCAGCATGGATTCATGCCTACCTCCACCGAAAAGAAGGAGATGAGTTCAATGCCACATTCTGGTATAACCTTGCTGGCAAAAAATTTCCTACCAAAAGTTTACAGGAAGAATGGGAAGAAATTTCTTCTTACTTTTTAAGTTGCTAGTACCTTAGCAACTCCTCAATTTTATTTTTCAACCTTCCCTTCGGTAGAAAATTATTTTCTAACGTCGGTGCAAATGGAATTGGAGTATCTAATGAGGCTACTCTCATTACCGGTGCATCAAGAAATGAAAAACAATTCTCGCTGATCCATGCCGCAATCTCACCACCAATACCTCCCATCAGCGTGTCTTCATGCAAGATCAAAACACGGTTGGTTTTCTTCACAGTCTTTTCGACGGCATCTTTGTCCCACGGCAGCAAGGTTCGCAAATCAAGTACGTCTGCTTTTACTTCCGGCATAGCATCCAAAATTTCTTTGACCCAATACACACCCATTCCATAGGTGATGATGGAGAGATCATTTCCTTCGCTCACCAATTTTGCTTTTCCAATTTCTACGGTGTAGTAATCATCGGGAATAAAATCTTTCACTGAACGATACAACAACTTATGTTCAAAATACAAGTATGGGTTCGGGTCTTCCAGCGCTGCACAAAGCAAACCTTTCGCATCGTATGGATTTGAAGGGTAAACAATTTTTAATCCGGGTGTATGAAAAAACCAAGCCTCGTTGCTTTGCGAATGGAATGGACCGGCTGCTGTGCCCGCACCGGTTGGCATGCGCACCACCACATCAGCTGATTGCCCCCAACGCCAATGAGTCTTTGCTAAATTATTAACTATCTGATTAAATCCTTCTGTGACAAAATCGGCAAACTGCATCTCCACCATGGCCTTCATTCCTTTAATAGAAAGCCCAAGGCTCGAGCCAACTATTGCAGCTTCGCATAGTGGAGTATTACGCACACGATCTCTGCCAAATTGTTTTACAAATCCTTCCGTGATCTTGAACACACCACCGTAATCAGCAATATCTTGTCCCATCAACACCAGGTTGGAATGTTTCTCCATACTCTGACGCAAGCCATCACTGATTGCATCGATGAACCGTTTCTCTGATTTTACTTCAGAGACGGGTTCAACAATACTTTGTGCGAAAGGTGCATACACATCATTCAACTCAACTTCTGTGCTTGCTTGTGGATGCGTTTCTTCAAAGGCTGTGGCTAGACCTTCCTCAATTTCTTTTTTTATTTTCTTCCGCATTGAATCCACCGACTTTTGATCAATCACCTCTTCACTCAATAAGTATTTCTCGTAGTTGTCAAGTGGATCTTTCTTCGCCCACGTGTCCATCAATTCTTTCGGAACGTATTTGGTGCCACTTGCCTCTTCATGTCCCCGCATACGGAAAGTGATGCACTCTAACAAAATCGGTCTTGGTTTCTTGCGAAGGCTCTCGGCCAGATTCTTGACGGTATCATAAACTTCCAACACATTATTACCATCTACTTTCACGCCTTCGATTCCGTAACCAATCGCCTTGTCGATAAAATTTTTGCATCGAAATTGTTCATTACTTGGTGTTGATAATCCGTAGCCGTTATTTTCAATCACAAAAATAACAGGCAAATCCCACACGGCAGCCACGTTCACTCCTTCATGAAAATCACCCTGACTGGTTCCACCATCGCCATTGAAAACAACCGTGACTTTATTTTCCTTTTTGAGTTTTGTTGCAAGTGCAATGCCGTCGGCCACACCATTTTGTGGACCGAGGTGCGAGATCATTCCAACAATGTGATGTTCGTTCGTTCCAAAGTGGAATGAGCGATCGCGACCTTTGGTATAGCCACTCATCGTACCTTGCCATTGAGCAAATAATTTTTCAAAGGGCAACTTGCGACCGGTAAACACACCGAGGTTTCGGTGCATGGGTAAAATGTACTCGTCCTGATCCAGCGCTGCTGTGATGCCAACAGAGATGGCTTCCTGCCCAATTCCACTAAACCATTTACTAATTTTATTTTGGCGAAGAAGGATCAGCATCTTCTCTTCGATCAATCGCGGTCGAAGAAGTGCTTCATAAAGACCAATAAGTGTTTCGTCAGAGTACTTTTTGCGGGAAAACTTCATAAAGAACTTGAATGCCGCAAAGTTAACGGAGTTTTAGAAGGCAAGAAATCGAAAAGATCACGCTTCAGCTTTCTCCATCACCATCTCTGCGTCCGGTTTGCTCTCATCGGTAAGTTTTACTTTGCCACGTTCATTGCGAACGGTTCGGGAATACAAAGAGATTTTTTTGTCGAACAGAAACCGAAAGAAAAGTTTTGTCCACGATTGGTGCGACTTTAATGAATCATAAAATGTTGGTGCACTCTTTTTCAGTTCGGGTAATTTATTCCATGGAATGGAAGGAAAATCGTGATGTTCGTTGTGGAAGCCTACGTTGAAGGCCAACGTATTCAACCCACCATAATAGCTGTATGTTTCTTGGTTTTCATCCAAGGTTAAATAATGTTCTTGAATCCATCGCGCGCCCAGTGGATGAAGTCCAACAGAAAAAAAGAAACTCGCCAGCATAAAGATCAATGCTTTCGGGCCAAAGAAAACCCAGATAGCAACATTAAATGCAATTTGAATAATCCAGTTGGTGATGATCCATCCGTCAACTGGTTTTATTTCTTTGAGTCTGAAAGTGCGGATCACTTGAAATACAGGAAACAAAAAAAGCCAAAGTGCCTTTCCCCAGAAAGAGTTATTGATCGCTTTTGCTTCCCAAAAATCAGGCAAGTCGGCATCCAATTCGTGAACACCTTGAAACGAATGATGCTTGATGTGATAGCGTTCAAAGGAAATTGCCGAAGGAAAAACGTGCGGCAAATTCGACACGATCGCGGCAAGCCTGTTCAGCGATTTAGCTTTAAAGAGCAAGTGATGCGAACATTCGTGAATCATCACAAACAAGGCGTGATTAAAAAATGCACCCACACCATAAGCCACCAAAAGAACGATCCACCAGGCTGATTCTCTAACCAAAAAAGATATTCCAATCATCCCACCCACAAGGCCAAGGATGGCAAAAATCGTCAACGGGTTTTTGCCCATCAGCCTTTTTACATCAGGATATTGTTTGAGTATTTGCAGTGTTCGGATGCGATGCGGCTCGGGCAGTGCTGAAAAATGAAACTTTTGCTCTGTCATAGGCTGCAAATATAACCCCTACAATAGCAAAAGCCCAAACTACTTCAATGTTTCCGCAATGCCTGTTTTATACGAAGTAGCCTCGATGGAAAATGCTTTTTCAATTTTAGAACTATCAAAGATGTAATCATTTTCATACTGGTACATCATTTCGGGGAATTCACGAAGCATTGGTACAAATAGACCTATCAACCGCAACATCCCTTTAGATAAAGGCTGAATTTTATAAGGTCGATTGGTTAGTTCGCAAGCAATGCGCACATAATCCTCACCGGTAATTTTTTCTTTGCTCGTCAAGGCATGCCAGGTTTGATTGAATGCAGAAGGCGTGTTGCCTAATAGAGCTACACTTTTTCCGGCATCAGGCGTATAAGTAAATGAGTGAATCAATTTTGGATTTCCAAACCATTGGGAGGTGCTTTTGTTTTTTACTTTCTCAGTTACCATCGAGTGTGTCAAGCTGAGCAAAACATTTGGTCCGTAGAAATCAGCTGCTCGCACGATCATGCCCTCCAGATTATTTGCTTTGATTTCGTCTAATAACATCGTAGCAATTTTTGCACGAACCTCCCCCTTCTTGCTACTAGGATTGAAAGGAGTTTGCTCCGTCATTGTACCCCTCACTAGTCCATATGAATAAACATTGTCAAAGAAAACCAACTTGCTACTATGCTTCTTGCAAGCATCAATCACGTTGCGCATCAGTATTGGCCAGTCACGTTGCCAAACTTTAATGTCATATTTTAAACCTGCCAACAAATAAACAACTTCACTTCCGGCCACCGCTTTCTCTGTTTGTTCATAATTCAGCAAGTCAGCTGAGATCACTTCATCTGATGCATTTACTTTCTTCGGATTGCGACTAACCTGCCTGATCTGTGAAGTATAAGCAGGAAGATGTTGTGAAAGCTGCGAGGCGATGGAGCCGTTGGCACCTAGAATAGTTTGCATGAATAAATGGTTTGATTAGGTTGACGTCTTTTTGCGAAAGTTAGTCTAGCAAACGTCTTGAATATTATTTTGTTTCAGAAGAAATGAAGTTAAACGAATCGATTTCTCTTTCTTATTTTTGACACTGTATGATTCCTTTTCAAGAGTTTAAGCTAGACAACGGACTTCAGGTTATCGTTCATGAAGATCCAAGTGTACAGATTGCCGTGATGAACATTCTATATGATGTTGGTTCACGTGATGAAAATCCTAATAAAACAGGGTTTGCTCATCTCTTCGAACATTTGATGTTTGGCGGATCGAAAAACATTCCGAATTATGATGAACCGCTGCAATTGGTGGGTGGAGAAAATAATGCGTTCACCAATACCGACATCACCAATTACTACCTTACCGTTCCTGCCGCCAATCTCGAAACCGGATTTTGGCTGGAGAGTGACCGTATGTTGAGCTTATCCTTCGATCCAAAAGTTTTGGAAGTACAACGCAAAGTGGTGATTGAAGAATTCAAGCAACGTTATCTCAATCAGCCTTATGGTGATGTGTGGTTGAAATTACGTCCGTTGGCTTACCAAACCCATCCTTATCAATGGGCAACCATCGGCAAAGAAATTTCGCACATCGAAAACGCAACGATGGACGATGTGAACGATTTCTTTTTTAAACATTACGTACCCAATAATGCCGTGCTTGTAGTAGCCGGAAATGTCACCACCGATCAGATTAAACAACTTTCAGAAAAATGGTTTGGCCCAATTCCTTCAGGGAAAAAGAAACAACGAAAGTTGCCAGCAGAGCAAAAACAGAAAGAGAAACGAATATTAAATACCGAGGCCAAAGTACCAGCGAATGCACTTTACAAGGCATTTCATATGCCCGGCCGATTTCACCATGATTACTATACGATAGATATGCTCAGTGATATTTTAAGTCGTGGAGAATCAAGCCGGCTATACCTGGCGTTGGTGAAAGAAAAAGAAATATTCAATTCCATCTCTACATTTGTTATGGGCACTATTGATCCAGGGCTTCTGGTAGTGAATGGCAGACTTAAGGAAGGTATCAAGCTCGAAGATGCAGAAAATGAAGTGAACAAAATTTTGCAGAAAATAATTGAAGAAGGAGTCACAGAGAACGAATTGCGGAAAGCAAAAAACCAATCTGCCGCAACCCTTGAATTTGGCGAAGTCGAGGTGATCAACCGCGCAATGAACCTTGCCTTTGCTTCACTCAGTGGTGATGCCGGACTAGTGAATAAAGAAATCGAAAGCATTGAAAAAATCTCTCAAGACGACATTCAGCGAGTAGCAAAAGAAATTTTGCAGGAAGAAAATTCGAGTGTGATGTATTATCATTCTTTAAAAAATTAAGATGAAAATACGAGTGGGTTTTGGTTTTGATGTACACCCGCTGGAGCAAGGCCGCGAACTTTGGCTTGGGGGAATAAAACTTGAATCGGCGAAAGGAGCTGTAGGTCATAGTGATGCCGATGTACTTATTCACGCGATCTGCGATGCACTTCTGGGTGCAGCTAACTTAGGTGATATTGGTTTTCATTTTCAAAACACCGATGAGCGATGGAAGGGAAAAGACAGTAAGTTTTTTTTAAAGGAAGTCACGAAAATGTTGATTGACAAAGGTTGGGAAATTGAAAACGTTGATTGCACCATTACTTTGGAAAAACCGAAAGTCAATCCGCATATCCAGGAAATGAAAACTGCGCTTGCTCCGTTAATGAATATTTCTGACGAAGACGTTTCTATCAAAGCCACCACCAATGAGAGACTTGGCTATGTAGGCCGTGAAGATGGAATAAATGCCTATGCCGTGGCGCTAATTTCAAAAAATTAAACGTGGAAAATATCCATCTCATCCAAACCGAAGATGGGTCATCCTCATTATTGAATATTGCTCTCAATGAAACTTATCATTCCACACACGGGGCTATTCAGGAATCAAATTATGTATTCATAAAGAACGGTCTGCAGTTTTTCGTTGAAAAGAATCGAGCAGCATCTGTTTCTGTTTTCGAGGTTGGGTTTGGCACTGGGCTCAATGCATTGCTTGCATTATTTTTTTCTGAAGGAAATAATATGCAAGTTGACTACACTTCCATTGAAGCGTTTCCTGTTGATTGGGAAATTGCGAGTCAATTAAACTATCCTGAGCTATTAAAAAGTGAAACACAAAACTATTTCCAGCAACTCCATCAAACGGAGTGGAGTAAGGAAATTAAAGTCGCGGAAAAATTTTCGCTATTTAAAGTAAAAGCATCGCTACAAAATTTTGAATTTCTCCAAGATCAATTCGATGTTATTTTCTTTGATGCCTTTGCACCAAACAAGCAGCCAGAGATGTGGGAAATGCCCGTGCTTGAAAAAGTGATTGGGGCGCTGAAGCCAGCTGGAGTTTGTGTCACCTATTGCGCGCAAGGGCAGTTCAAGAGAAATTTGAAATCGCTTGGTTTACGGGTTGAATCGTTACCTGGTCCACCTGGAAAAAGGGAAATGGTACGAGCAATAAAACCATGAGAGCTAAAACAAATTCCATTATTTTTGTCTTCTTAATTTCCATCTGTGACAAAAAAGGTAAAAATCGGAACGGTGCAGATGAGCTGCACCAAAAGCAAAGAAGAAAATCTCGCGAAAGCTTTTATTAAAGTTAGGGAGGCTGCAAGCAAGGGCGCTCAAATTGTTTGCCTGCAGGAGCTCTTCACTTCGCTTTATTTCTGCGATACCGAGGATTACGACCATTTTAATCTTGCAGAATCCATTCCAGGACCTTCATCAGATAAATTGTCTGCTCTTGCAAAGGAACTTGGTGTAGTAATCATCGCATCATTGTTTGAAAAACGGGCACAGGGAATTTATCACAATACAACAGCCGTTCTTGATGCTGATGGAACTTATCTGGGCAAGTACCGCAAGATGCACATCCCAGATGACCCATCTTATTACGAAAAGTTTTATTTTACTCCTGGTGATCTCGGCTACAAAGTTTTCAAAACAAAATTCGCCACACTCGGAGTTTTGATTTGTTGGGATCAATGGTATCCGGAAGCAGCCCGTATCACGGCATTGATGGGTGCTGAAATTTTATTTTATCCAACTGCGATTGGTTGGGCCACTTCGCAAGACGAAGCCACCAACACCGAACAGTATGGCGCTTGGCAAACGATTCAACGCAGTCACGCAGTGGCCAATGGAGTACATGTGGTGAGTGTAAACCGCGTGGGCTTCGAACAAAATGGTGCCATGAAATTTTGGGGCGGTTCATTCATAGCCAATCCATTGGGAACACTTTTGTATAAGGCTTCTCATGATCAAGAAGAAGTAACCGTGTTGGAAGTTGATCTTAATCGCACCGACAGCGTACGCGTGCACTGGCCGTTTATGCGTGACAGACGAATTGATTCGTATCAGCCGATTACGAAGCGGTTTATTGATGAGGATTAAATCTTAGAACTTAAATTCTTGGATTAATTGAGAAGGGGTAATTTCAGTAAAATCGTTGATCACCACCTTCGTTCCCAATTCCGAGGCTGAGTGTGTTGTAGCAACGCCAACCACCGGGCTTCCTGCTGCACGACCTGCCGCTACACCCGAAAGTGAATCCTCAAACACAATGCATTGAGCTGTAGGATAATTCAATGCAGCTGCGCAGTTAATATAAATTTCAGGATTAGGCTTTCCGTGGGTGACGTGCGATTCGTCCAAGATCACGGGAAAGAATTTTTCGATTCCGGTATGCTTAAGTACAAAATCCACATTACTTCTTGGGGCTGAGGTGCCAATAGCAAGCTTTACTTTCAGCCTACGTGCTTCTTCTAAGAAATCAGTCAGGCCCTTTACTTCCTTAATATCCTTTTCATACAAATCACGAAATAGCTGCTCTTTTTCTTCTCCATAACGAGTCACCTCTTCAGGAGAAAGCTTACGTTCGAAAAGGTTGGGAATCCATTCTTTGTTGGTGCGGCCATAAATCTTTTTGATCAGTTCTTCCTCGGAAAGGGTATAACCATATTTCGCAGCAAATTCGCGCAGGGCAATTTTATGATAGGGGTTGGTGTCTACAATCACACCATCCATATCGAACACAAAAGCAAATTGATTCATCAGGGGTTAATTACAAATTAAAGGATTACGAATTACGAATTTTAGGAGAGAAATCTTTCAATGGACCGATCGTCTTGCGAAGTAAGAACTCGTTGTAACCATCAAGCACAAAATTCTTAAGCGTTCCAATTTTTTCATAACCTAATTTAAAATAAAGACCAGCAGCTTTTTCATTAAAGGCCGAAACCAGCATAAACACATTCGGTGAGATTGAAAAAATTCGTTCTTCTGCAAACTTTATTAACTCAGTGCCAAGACCCGAGCCACGCATTTCAGGTGAAACACAGATGCTTTGAATATATCCCTTAAAGACACCTGCCATTTGCAAAACTATAAAACCAAGAATCTTTTCTCCCTCGAAGCAAGCATAAACTTCCTTATAATCACCTCGCATGGCGTCTTTACATCCTTCCAGGTCGCGCTTCAATGTGATCCATGGTTCGGATTGGCTCATCATCAATGCACATCGATCCAAGGCTTGCTCATCAAAAGTCGGTTCAATTTTAAATTTCACTGTCATTTATTTAAATATTCAGATTCAAGTTCTAAAGAAACAAACGATTGCATATACTCACATCTTTCCTTTTATAATTTTTGAACACATCAATTGCTCATCATTTATTAGTTTGCTGCTTTAAAACATTTTCTTAGATGACTGAATCCCTTAATCCGTTCGCGTACAAATTTGATAAAAAATATTCCAAGCCCGTAGCTTATTTCTCTATGGAGTTTGCCCTTGATCAACCACTGAAAATTTACAGTGGCGGATTAGGCTTCCTGGCAGGCTCGCACATGCGCAGCGCCTACGAGCTAAAACAAAATGTAATTGGCATTGGCATTCATTGGAAAAAAGGATACTATGATCAAGAACGCAATCAGGATCAAACACTACGAGTCAACTTCCGCGATAAAGATTATTTTTTTCTTACGGATACTAAAATCGTTTTCCCGATCACCATTCATGGGACCCGGGTTTATGTGAAAGCCATGCTGCTCAAGCCGGAAGTATTTCAAACAGCCCCCATTTTTTTACTAACCACAGACATTCCGGAAAACGATTTCCTGGCACAAACGATCAGCCATCGGCTTTATGATCCTAATGAAACTACGCGCATCGCACAATCTATTTTATTGGGGGCAGGGGGAGCAAAATTGTTAGACATTCTGGAGCGGCCAACCGAAATCTATCACATGAACGAAGGTCACGCCTTGCCACTTTGTTTTTATTTACTGGACAAATACAAAAACATCGATGAAGTAAAGAAGCGAGTGGTGTTTACTACACATACTCCCGAGTTGGCTGGCAATGAAGAGCACAGCATTCCATTATTGAATGGCATGAGCTTTTTCAACGGACTTACCGTGAAGCAAGTGGAAGATTATGTGACGCCTGAAAATGGAAGGCTCAACTATACCCTAACCGCTCTTCGCCTAGCAAAACGTGCCAACGGTGTATCACAATTGCATGGTGAAGTGGCCAGAAAAATGTGGGGCAACTACAGTGGCATTTGTAAAATCGATGCCATCACGAACGCCCAAAATAAAAACTATTGGATGGATCCTGAACTGGAAAAGACTCTCGATAAAGGAGACGACAAAGCACTTATAGTTCGAAAAAAGGAATTGAAGTACAAGCTCTTTCGTGTAGTTGCCAATCAAACAGGGAAGCTTTTTAATCCTGATATTTTCACTATCGTATGGGCGCGAAGATTTGCAAGCTATAAGCGCGCCAATCTTTTACTTTCAGATTTTGAGCGTTTCCTAAAAATCGTGAATAATGAAAAATATCCGGTGCAAGTAATTTGGGCTGGCAAACCTTATCCGGAAGATTACGCTGCCATTAATATTTTCAACGAGATTTATTGGAAGACAAAAGACATACCTAATTGCACGGTGTTAACTGGTTATGAATTGTGGCTGTCTGGGCATTTGAAAAAAGGATCGGACATGTGGCTTAACAATCCCAGGTTGTATCACGAAGCTTCAGGCACTTCTGGGATGACCGCCGCAATGAATGCCAGTGTGAACTTATCCATCCCCGATGGATGGGTTCCGGAGTTTGCCAAGCACGGAAAAAATTCTTTCCTTATTGAGACTGCAAATGATTCCCTCTCACCAGAAGAGAAAGATAAGTTCGAAGCAAAAAGACTTTATGAGGTATTAGAAAATGAAATTATTCCTATGTACTACGATTCACCAGCGCAGTGGACTAAAATAGTCAAGACCTCCATGAAAGAGGTGTTGCCTTTTTTCGATTCATCCAGAATGGCGGACGAATATTACGAGAAGATGTATCTTTCGTAAAAGAAAATAAAATGGCAACTGAAAAGGACAACACAAAAGTCAAATCAGTCGCAATCATTTTAGCTGCGGGCTCTTCCTCGCGAATGGGACAATCCAAGCAATTACTGAAAGTTGAAAACGAATCATTGCTTCGAAAAACGATCAGGACAGTAATTGCATCAGAAGTTGATAAAGCTGTTGTTGTATTGGGTTCGAATGAGGAGGCACACCATCAGGAAATTATCGATCTTCCTGTTCAGGTCATTTTCAATGCCGCCTGGGAAAAAGGGATGGGCTCATCGCTAAAATGTGGAGTTCATTTTGTAGAAAAACATTTTCCGTCGTGCGAAGAAATTTTAATAACAGTTTGTGATCAACCCCTGCTTACTTCCGATCATTTAAAGAAAATGCTTCATTCATTTCGATCTGAAAAAAAATCAATTGTGGCTTCATTTTATTCGGGCTCACCAGGAGTTCCGGTTTTGTTCCATCAGTCCATGTTTAAAAAACTTCTTACCATGGAAGATCAGCACGGAGCAAAGAAAATCATTAAGGACAATACTAACTTAGTGAGTCAGATTGATTTTCCTCAAGGCTCGATCGATTTGGATACTCCAGACGATTGGGGTAAGTTCACATACGCCTGATGAATCCAATACAATATATTCGGCTTGCTTACGACTACGAATTATCGTCACAAATTTAAATCATGATTATCTTGGCAATTCTAATCGTTCTACTCGCGCTGATTGGTGCGTCCTTCTTGTTCATGCAGCAAAAGCAATTTGGAAAAGATCCGTATGGCGAAAAATTAGAACGAGTTCGCCAATCATTCAACTACCGGGATGGTGCTTTCCAAAATCCTATGCCCACCGATACGATGTTGAAGGATACTTCGTATCTGAAATTGATTTGGGAGTCGTTCAATAAACCAGCCTCTGTAAGACCGCCGAAACCATTGCCTTCTATTAAAACCGATTTAAAAAATATTAACGATGAAAAACCGGTGATCGTTTGGTTTGGGCATTCCTCTTACCTGATCAAATCGAAAGGATTTACTATTCTGGTTGATCCGGTTATTAACGGTCGCGCCTCCCCCGTTTCATTTTTCGGAAAACCATTTTCCGGGTCTGATGTTTATTCGTTGAATGATTTTCCGTCGATTGACTTAGTTCTGCTCACGCATGATCATTATGATCACCTGCATTATGAATCGATTCAGCAGCTCGCAGGTAAAGTAAAATATTTCTGCACATCTTTGGGTGTAGCTTCTCACTTGGAACACTGGGGTGTAGCCTCAGAAAAAATTACAGAATTGGATTGGTGGGAAACGAAGTCAATCACACCTGATGTTGAACTAACTGCCGCACCCGCTCGTCATTTTTCAGGAAGAACTTTCAAGCGTGGAACAACACTTTGGAGTGCTTTCATTCTGAACCTACACGGCCACAAATTATTTCTTGGGGGCGACTCAGGGTATGGACGCCATTTCAATGAGATTGGATCAAAGTACGGACCATTTGATATTGCCATCTTAGAATGCGGTCAATATGGAAAGAGCTGGCCGTATATTCACATGCTGCCTGAAGAAACCGTGACTGCAGCAAAGGATATAGGCGCCAAAGTTTTATTGCCCGTGCATTGGGCTAAGTTTGAATTAGCCTTTCATGATTGGGACGATTCAATTAAGCGAGTAACAAAATCCGCTTCAGAAAACAATCAGTTAATTACAACGCCATTGATTGGTGAACCTGTGATTTTAGGTTCTTCTTATCCAAATAAAAACTGGTGGGTCCTTAATTTAAAAGATTGAAAGATTATCACTTCAATTTTCAAATCTTCAAATCCTTCAATTTTCAAATTCGCTTACTCCTCGCTAAAATCTGCGAAAGTTTTCTTCATCTCACTTGCGTCATACCTTGCATTCAATGGTTTGGAAGCATCCAATTCAAGGAGGGCAAGCTTTTGGTGATTCAAGATCGGGAGAAATTTATCTCGGTCGTTGTCAAATTCCATTGACCTTCTGCTTGACTTCAGCGCATACTTTCTGGCAAAAATATCTCCTTCCAATTGTAACTGATTCCGGATTTCAGTTTCCGATTTGATCAAGTCCATGATATCGTTTTTAGATTTGCCTATGACTTCTGCCGCTTCCAATGTTCCCAAGGTTGCTGTGGTGGAGCCACCAATCACCGTAACAGTTTTCAAGCTTTCAGGACTGGTGACAACCGCAGACGAAACTGCTGAGCCGGCACCAATAGAAGCACCAAAAATGGATCTGTTTTTCTTTCCCTTTTTAGCATTTTTATAATCTTTCTCCAACTGCTTGTGCTTTACCCTAAGCTGCTCGAGCAAGGTCTTGGCTTGCGATAATGTAGCACTATACTTCTGATACAGTAATTTATCTTTCTCTTCAAGATTTTCCGTGTCGGTCACATTTACTTTTACCTTTCGCTGAACCCGGTTATTGGATTTATCGACCGCAAAAAAAATAATTTCTGCTGTTCGCAGTTTTTCAGTATCGTCGCTGAATTGATAACCCGGCGACCAAGTAAATTCATATTGCACATTTGTATTTTCCTTCAGGCAAGTTTTGGGCACTCGTTCATCAGAGCACAGGAATCCGGCATTCAACACATCGTCATCTCCGTTTGGATCAGAAATATAAATTTTAAAATTGATTCGCTCATTTTCTTTGATCGTAAAGCTCGTGTCTCCCGGCACAAGCAATAATTCAGGAGGCAAGTCCAGTTGTGTCTGCGCCACTTTTATCTTTCCAGTTGCTTCCGCTTTTTCAGGTTGATCTTGAGCGGTAAATTCAATCGTGATTGGATTGTGCTTCAAACTATTAAATTGATTGCGCGAAGGCGTCCAAGTCAGCAATCCTGACGAAGACAAGTTCATTCCCTCCGGCATCTGGGATGGAGAAATTTTAAAAACCAGTGGGTCACCATCTGAGTCACGGACATAATCAGATGAAATCTGATACTGGTTGAGGGTGGCTTGCTTCACATAAAAAGCAGGAAGTTCATCCACTTCGGGCGGGCGGTTTTGATGAAGCACAACGAAATTCGCCGTTGTTCTCACTTTGCGTCCATCTTTCCACTCCGCTTGAAAAATCAAACTTATCTCCTTTTGTTTCTCCAAACGATCCGCCAAATCGAACGCAGGCTTCCAGGAAAAATTTCCCAGTGTATCAAACTGAATTCCAAATCCATTAATTCCCTCAATCGAAAATCTGGGAACAGCGGGATCATTCACTTTAACTTGAAAGGAAAGGGTTTGTCCTTCTTTCACCTTATTCCAGTTTTCTTTCTCAGGGAAAATCATTTGCTGAGAAAAAGAAAAGCCGGGGATTAAGACAAACAAAAAGAGAAAACGAATCACCATTCTTATTTTAAATTTGAGGTGCAAAGGTAATGCATTGAGTTTTTTAAAATCTTTAATCTATAGCCGAATCCTACATAAAAAATGAAAAAGAAGAGCACTGAAAAACCAGGTCGCAATTTTTTTGAAGACGTGTATGAAGTAGTTAGGCTTGTGCCTAAGGGCCGTGTAACCAGCTATGGTGCTATCGCCCGCTATCTCGGCACCGCTATGAGCGCACGCATGGTGGGTTGGGCAATGAACGGAGCCCATACAGAAAAAAACATACCTGCACATCGGGTCGTAAACAGTAAAGGACTATTGACTGGCAAGCATCATTTCAAAACCGCTAAAGCGATGCAAATAGCTTTGGAAAAAGAAGGAACTAAGGTATCCAAGGACAAAGTGGTTGACTTTGAAAAACGGTTCTGGGATCCCGCCAAGGAACTGCTTTAACGGAACCTTCTTCCCAATCAGGGACAAATGCATCACTTGATCCTTTGAAAATTTGCTCCATCCAAGGATCTCTCTCTTGGCATGGTTTTTCGTTCTTTTTTGAAAACCAACAGCAGATGAAAATTTCAATCATTATCGCTATCTGTCTAAACTTGTTGACAACATCCGTTGCTGTATTTGGACCGAGCGCCAAAGCAGCACATGTGGTATCCTCCAAGCAAAAGGATCTCTTCGTTTTTAAAATGAATAAAAGTTGGCAGGGTGCAAGGGTGGAATTGATTGCTCCCGATGGAGGTGTCATTTTTCATCAACGACTAATGAAACAAGAAATGGCCTTCAACTTTTGTGATATGAACCGAGGGACTTATAAAATCACCGTAACAAAAAATCATCACACCGAAAAATTTCTATATATCAAAAAATAAATTATAGCCCTAAAGTTCAATCATGAAAAGGGTACTTATACTTACTTGTAATGACATTAAAAGTAATTTATAAAATCTAAGGTTTTGGTTGGTTGGTTTTGATCGAAGAGGGTCGCGTAAGCGGCCCTTTTTATTTCTCCTTTTTCGATATCAGCAGTAATCCTAGAAAAGTTATCAGCCCATTCACAATCAAGATTTCAATACTGATCTTATAACCTGAAAACCAGCTTGCAGAATTATAACTGATCCAATACGAAAGCAAAGGTGAAACTAAACAAATAACAGGTACCAGTTTTCCTCCAACTTTTCTTGTTGTACAAATCCCAAAGGTAAATAAGCCAAGAAGCGGACCGTACGTATAACCCGCTACATTGAGCACTGCATCGATCACCGTTTTCTCATTGACTTCTTTAAACACGAGAATGATTATCAAAAACAAAATGGAAAAGCTCAAATGCACGATGAACTTTTGTTTAAGTTTAGTCTTCTCGTCCTTGTCTTTAAAATTCAAAAAGTCAATGCAGAACGAAGTTGTTAAACCTGCTAAGGCTGAATCAGCACTTGCATAGGATGATGCGGTGATACCAAGCAAAAACAAAATCCCTACAAGCGGACCAAGCTCATTAAAGGCAAGGCGTGGAAATAATTCATCGGTGTACTGAGGAATAGGAATTCCTTTTTGTTCGCAATAAAGAAAAAGCAATGCACCAAGCGTAAGAAAAAGCAAATTGACAATCACCAACACGATGCTGAACCAAAACATATTTTTTTGTCCATCGGCGAGTGTTCTGCACGTCAGGTTCTTTTGCATAATCTCTTGATCCAGCCCAGTCATTGCAATGGTGATGAACATTCCTCCAAAAAATTGTTTTGGGAAAAAGAGCGATGAATTGGGTGAATCGAAAACAAAAATCCTGGAGTATCCTTTCGCCTGTATAGCATTCACCATGTCGCTAAACGAAAATCCAAGTTTGTCTGCAATTTGCCAAACGGTGATCACGACAGCCCCTACTAAAAAAACAGTCTGAAAAGTGTCTGTCCAGATGATGGTTTTCACTCCTCCCTTGAACGTATAAATCCAGATCAATCCTATCGTGGCAGCTACCGTTGCATAAAATGGAACTCCCCACGCATCAAACAAAAAGAGTTGTAGTACAGTGGCTGCAAGAAAAAGACGAAGCGAAGAGCCGATTGATCGGCCAACTAAAAAAACAAATGCTCCGGTTCGGTACGACCAAATATCGAAACGTTGCTCTAGATAAGTGTAAATGGAAATTACTTTGAGCCTGTAGTAAATTGGCATGAGCACACCGATGATGATCCAGTAACCCACCAGGTACCCCAGCACCACTTGAAAATAGGCGAAGCCCACCTTGCCGACTGCCCCTGGTACCGAAACAAAAGTAACACCCGAAAGTGTTGAGCCAATCATTCCAAACGCCACCAAATACCAGGGCGACTGGCGATGAGCTGTAAAAAAAGTGTTGGAATCTGCTCCTTTCGAAGTGAAATATGAAATGGTAATAAGCGCAGCGAAATAAATAAGGATAATGGAACTGACGAAGAGTGGAGTCATTGCAGGAAATTCAAGATTGAAAGATTAGAAGATTTAAGTTCAGGATTTCACGAGTTTCAACATTTAGTTTTATTCAAATTTTACAATCCTAAAATCTGCAATCTTTTAATTTGACCAAAACTTGTTATTTTTTTCTAATTTTGAAACATATTTCGTTTTCAGGAAACATGAACCCATCCGTACAAGAACAAGAATTGGTTGACTTACTGGAAGCCATTGAGGTAACGGAAGTGAAAGATCTTGTCGTGTTCAACGATGATGTGAATACGTTTGAGCACGTGATCGAAACACTGATTCGTGTTTGCAAACATACCCTGGAGCAGGCTGAGCAATGCACGTTGCTCATTCATCACAAAGGGAAATGCACGGTGCGTACTGGCTCGTATGAAGAGTTGAATCCGATGCGTGAGGCTATCTGCGAAGTAGGCATCGATGCCAAAATCCTCTGATGGAATATCCATCGAAATTAATTGAAGATGCCGTTAATGAAGTTTCCAAGCTTCCAGGCATTGGCAAAAAAACGGCTTTGCGTTTGGTTCTTCACCTGGTAAAAGAAAATGAAAACCGCACACTGGCTCTAACAGAATCACTCAACAAGCTTCGTACTCAAATTAAGTTTTGCAAGACCTGCCATAATATTTCGGATGATGATGAATGTGTCATCTGTCGCAGTCACCGGCGCGACAAAACTATTTTGTGCGTGGTAGAAGACTGCAATGATGTAATGGCGATTGAAAATACTTCGCAATACCTCGGCATTTATCACGTGTTGGGCGGAGTGATCTCGCCTATGAATGGCATTGGTCCTTCCGAACTAAAAATCGAATCATTGATTTCACGACTTTCACAAAAACAAAATGAAGTGAAAGAAGTGATCCTCGCTCTAAGTCCCACTATGGAAGGCGATACCACTGCCTTTTACATCAACCGAAAACTAAAAGACCTGTCTATCAAAGTTACCTCCATTGCTCGTGGAGTTTCTGTTGGAAGTGAATTGGAATACTCCGATGAGATTACGCTCGGAAGAAGTATTACGGGACGGACGTTGTTTGATTGAGCTGGTCCGAGCTTAATCAAGGAGAAAGAATTCCATTGGCTTCAGTAATTATTTGAGTTAACTTTCTTTTTCAATCCCCTCACTCATGAAGAAGTTAACAGGAATCATCATTCCATTTTTATT
>Ga0302164_10000084_pt1 | contig 41539 bp, 40 predicted proteins | sample I_Fen_E3_1_FD_193500 | JGI IMG/M metagenome (GOLD analysis project Ga0302164, IMG submission 193500) | Peat permafrost microbial communities from Stordalen Mire near Abisko, Sweden - I_Fen_E3_1 | ecosystem: Environmental > Terrestrial > Soil > Wetlands > Permafrost | place: Sweden: Abisko...
GATTTGGAATAGTTAGCAATAGGAACTGGTGAATATTTTCATGTTAAACGTTATGTCTAAAATCACTTAAAAAAGAAAAAGAAGAGGTGTGAATCATATAACAACCGTTCTCAAATTATAAAACGCAGTGGTGGGATTTTCATTTCTTTTAGTTACTCGTCCGGCTGCCTTACAACTTTCCATATCATCCGTTGTTCTGTTTCACTCGTAAGACCGTAGCAACCTCATACTCTCACGGCACTTTCACGAGCCTCCTTATCAGTTAATTTTAAAATTGCGAAAGAATTTTCACAACGTACAAAACTTATTGTCTTGGCTACACAGTGCCTTACATAATTTGAACTCATTCCCCGAGTTGTCATTTGGAAAATTAATTGATTGTTGAATAGGATTATTTCATGCGCTGATTAATCAAACTGAAAAAATGAATATCACTAAAACTCTTGATCGTAAATAAACAATTATTTTGTCCAGATCTTATCATTGCAGAATGTGGCATTCATGTAACTAATTTTAGAAGTTATGTAAGACTTCACAGAACTTGCAGATTCACTTTGCAAGATAATTTAAAGAGCCACAATGACAGTCATAGATGCACTCAACTGGCGATATGCCACCAAAAGAATGAATGGAAATATTATTCCAAAAGAGAAAATGGAATCTATATTAAAGGCAATCTCTCTTGCTCCTTCATCATTGGGATTACAACCATATTCAATTATTGTTGTAGAAAATCCAGGCATGCTTGAAAAAATTAAACCGATTGCAAACATGCAACCACAAATTACCGAGGCATCGGCACTGCTTGTATTTGCGGCATGGGATAACCTTACACAAGAAAGAATTGATAAATATATTGCCAGGATTTCATCGGTGAGAGATGTCAATGAAGAAAGTTTAAGTCATATAAAACAATTACTGGAAACTCAACTTAAAAACACAGTTGAGCAAAATTTCATTTGGAACTCAAAGCAGGCATATATTGCTTTAGGGGTTGGATTAGTAGCTGCCGCAGAAGCTAACATAGACAGCACGCCAATGGAAGGATTTAATCACGAACAACTGGATGAAGTTCTACAGCTTAAAGAAAGAGGACTAAAAAGCTCAGTACTGTTGGCATTAGGTTATCGCGATGCGAGAACTGATTATTTAGTAAATCTGAAGAAAGTCAGAAGAGAAGAAGAGGAACTTTTCACCACACTCAACTAAATTTTAAACTAACATTTTATAATAAAACTATTCACGAAAAAGCAAATGCAGAAACGTCAGGAGACGCACCAGGTTTCATAGTTGCTATTTGCAAGTATTACCTTAATTCTTGGTGGTAGCCAAATATCGGAGGTCTACAGCGGCTTACATTACAACACAATTAGGAATTATCTATTCAATACTTATACGGAGGACTAACCAAATTTGGAGCATCTGTAGTGTCTCAAATTCAATAAAGAATTAGTGCAAGCAAAGCTCTGCAAGAAATGGCGAACAAGGAACTTCACGCTTCAAATCCCAATATAGTAAAAGACATTATTATAGGGATGTCTGATGGACTTACGGTTCCATTTGCATTAACGGCAGGGCTAAGTGGTGTGTTGGATACCAATCATTTAATTATCGTTTCGGGGCTAGCAGAAATTACCGCCGGCTGCATTTCAATGGGTCTTGGTGGCTATCTGGCTGGGCAATCAGAAGTCGAGCATTACGATTCAGAATTAAAAAGAGAATACGATGAGGTAGAAACTGTTCCACTGATTGAATTAAAAGAAGTGGAAGATATTTTCATTGACCTCGGAGTAGACAAATCATTAAGCAAACAGGTAGCATTACAGGTGAGTAAAAACAAAGCTCATTGGGTTGACCTGATGATGAACCTCGAATTAAAACTGGAGCGACCTGCTAAAAACCGTGCTGCTAAAAGCGCCGGAACAATTGCACTTTCCTATTTAGTTGGTGGATTTATTCCTCTGTTTCCTTACATCATTTTCAGTAGTAATGAAACAGGTTTCAATGTGTCGTGCATTGCAACTATAGCAGCGTTGATTGTTTTCGGATATTATAAAAGTAAAATGACAGGGCAACCACTTATTAAAGGAACACTTAAGGTAACGGTCACTGGTATCATTGCCGCAGCGGCTGCTTTCCTATTGGCGAAAGCAGTGAGTTAGTAATTTGTTGGAGGCAATAAAAATGTAATGGTAAAATAGAAGATTTAAATTATTTATAGTTCCTGTCAAAATGATTAACAAGAGATGGAAATTAAACCAATATTGAAAGTGGCAGCTAATTCCAAAACTGAAAATAGAATAGTTGCTAAGGTTGTGAATACCGGTAAAGAATATAAAGCCGGGGATACAACGATCACAGCGCTAAAGGCCAGTACGGTTGAATTAAAAGCAGGCGAACTCTTATTAATCATCGGACCCTCGGGTTCGGGTAAAACTACATTGCTCTCTCTATTTGGCTGTGTGATTTACCCTAGCTATGGAGAGGTGTGGATAGATAACGAAAAAGTGAACGATTTAAACGAAAGTAAATTAGCTGAATTAAGACTACTTAAAATCGGATTCATTTTTCAGCGATTTAATCTCATTGCTCCCTTAACTGCGCTAGAAAATGTAATGATGCCACTACTACTGCAGGGCATCAGTGATAAAGATGCAAAAGTCAAGGCAACAGCAGCTTTAGTTAAAGTAGGAATGGGCGACCGAATGAAAAATCTATCGAATGATTTGAGTGGTGGTCAACAACAACGTGTAGCCATAGCACGAGCACTGGTTACCAATCCTGAAATGATGCTATGCGATGAACCTACGGCATCGCTTGACCTCGCGAGCGCGGTATCGTAATGAGGGAACTTAAAGAACTGTCCAAACAAGGAAAAGCTGTGGCTGTGGTTACGCACGATACGAGGTTACGACCGTTTGCGGATAAAATAGTTTATGTCTTGGATGGTGGCATCTCCGACAAACCTGTAGAAGAAGAAATGGCTTTAAAATAAAAACTAACCATGAAGTATTATTTACTGTCAATATTCCTTATTTCTATTCTTACATCTTGCAACAACAAGTCTGCAAAGAATAAATTAGAAATTGAAAACAATAAACAAATTGCTGTTCGTCAAATAGTAGGAATTGGTAAAATAATACCCGAAGGTGATATCATTCAATTGTCATCACCTGTAAACGGAATTGTTCAGAAAATTGATAAAAGGGAAGATGAGCCTGTAAGTATCGGCACCGTTATTTTGGAATTAGCCCATGATTTGGAAGATGCAAAGATATTGCAGCTGAAAGGTGAATTAAATACGCAAACGGCCCAGATAAATGTAGATGCCGCCAGTGTTGAAGAATATGAGGCAAAGGTGAGTAATGCAAAGTCGGAATTGCAACGTTTGCAAAATTTATTATTAAAAGGTGCCGAAACCCAGCAAACCGTCGACGATGCCATCACCAATTTAAAATCGTTAAATGCCAACGTCAATAGATTAGAAGCCAGTGTATCCGTTTCTAAAAGTAAACTACAAGAAACGAAAGCTGCGTTAAAAACTGCTCACCTGGAAAGAGACCAAAAAATAATTAAGTCGCCTATCAATGGAAAGATTTTAGAACTAACCGTTCTGATTGGTGGTTCGGTGTCTTTACAAGAATCATTTGGGCAAATTAGTCCAGAGGGCAAAACAATTGCTATCTGCGAAATAGATGAGTTGAATGCTGAAAAAATAGTGGTTGAGCAAAAAGGGTGGATTAGAAATGTTGGCTCTTCCGACACATTATCTACGGGCACAGTTTACTTCGTATTTTCTTTTCTAAAAAAGAAATCATTGTTTACCGACCAATCCGGTGAAAAGGAAGACAGGCGTGTAAGAACAATCAAAATGATGCTTGACCATCCTTGCGTGTCTCTTTTATAATTTTAGCCGCTTATCAGGTTTAATAAATTTCATATGGAATTGTAGTGATCATCTTGTCAATAACTTATTTTCGATTGCAGCGTGGTGCCCGTCAGCGAGAAAAGTAAAACTCTGGCGGGCAGGAATTCTTTTATGAAAAAGGTTATGGATTTCGCTACGCAGGATATCCTTCTCTGTAAGCCACATTTTCTCCATTGCTGTTAAGAACAACTGTTCATTTCTGTCATTTTCTTGACTTGAATTGTATTCTCGCAAAAGATCAATGCTGGTGCAAGTATCTTGAAATTTACCGAGTCTCTTTGCTATAAAATCGAGGTCTTCCCTGCTGCAAAAAATAGCCGAAGGCAATATAACTCTGGCCTCCTTTTGGATATAAGGCCATGTGTACAAAAGGTCTTTAAATATTTTTCGAATGGCATGGAGGGACGCATCAGAAGTAAAAACAGACCCAAGCAGATTTTTCAGAGAATTAACTTCCTCCCAGGTAAATTCTCTCATTGTTGCAATTCCCAATTTCCTGGGGATTTGCTTTTCCAATTGCTGCTTTCCTCTCTTAAACGGATCCTTATCCTTTGCAATACTTCGGGCATAACTGATACTATGTTTAATTTTTGTAGTTAGTAAATTTAAGTAGGCCTTTGGACGAATATCTGGGTTGATTTTCAAAACTGAATACCGAACCAATTTTTGTTGTAATCTAAAAGTTCGAATAGCTCCAACTTCTTTGTAAAATTTGTGCAATTTCTTTGGGAGTGCCAATTCTTTGACCTCATTCTCTGTTTTTATTAAGCGTAACAAAGCACGTAATTTTTTTACCTCAACCCGGAACAATCGGATATCACTTGACCCGAATTGTTTGATGACTTTACCTAAACTCACATTGATCCTTAAGAATCTCCTTTTAAAAATACTTCCATTATTCGAGTGCTTCATTTTTTCCTGTGTTAATACGAATCATTAAAAATGAATGAATGTTCAATCATACAGCAATCAAACTTTATTGAATTTTACTTTAAACAAAATTTTCACACAAAGATGACGGCATGAAGAAGAATGCCTTTATATATTTTTGAGAAAGGATTACATGATTCACTGATTTTAAAGCATGATTGAAGAGCACACAATTCAAAAAAATTGAATTGGTTTAAAGAAGTCATTCACTATAGCTACCCAGCTGAAAGCCTTTAAGACTCTCTATTATTTCTCCAATGCGTGAACTATGTAAGGTACTGTACGAACGATATAAAAATTCACAAGTAGGAACGCCGCAGTTTTGCATCAAGCCGAAAAAAATAATATGAGAAAAACCTACAGTACTTTATCAGAAGCAACAAACGATTTAAAGGCGAGAGGTTATGAAGAGGACTTTAACTTTAAACCCGACTGTGTTGAGTGTAATTCTCTTCAATTAAAACTAAATCCTGAGGATTTACGGTTGATGAGTTTTACCGTTTTGAAGGAATGTCTAGTACTGATGACAATAGTATCGTCTTTGCCATCTCTTCTAACAAAGGTGTGAAAGGAGTGTTGGTTGACGATTATTGAGTTTATACTGAAAGTCTTAACGATGCTATGATAAGGAGACTACCAATAGCCAGGATAAACCAGACGTAGGCTCGTGGATGAGATACGTTAGCCTCGAATTGGTACTCAGGTACTTGAAAGGCGTGAATCATGTAATTAATTCTAAAACTTGTGTAACAAACGCTCATTGGGTTTCTTTCAATTTTGATTCATTCGGTAACAAATCAATCCAAAATAAATTAATGCAATTAAAATGAAAACCAATGAAGATTTACAAAGAGATGTTCAAGACGCCATTAAGTGGGAACCCTCATTACATGCTGCTGAGATTGGAGTTGCAGTGAAGGATGGAATTGTAACCCTGTCAGGAACGGTTGATAGTTTTTCAAAAAAATCGCAAGCTGAGGACGCTGCCAAAAATGTCTCAGGAGTACAGGCTGTAGTTGAAAAGATTGAAGTGAAATTTGCCAACTGGGGTAAAATTGAAGACAGCGAAATTGCCAATGAAATTGTTAATGCCTTTAAATCGAATTGGGAAATACCCAATGATAAAATAAAAATAAAAGTTGAAGATGGATGGGTTACTTTATCTGGAGAACTTCCGTGGAACTATCAAAAGGAAGCCGCCCAGCGCATAGTTAATACCCAAGCAGGTGTAAAGGCTCTTACTAACAGTCTTGATATCAAATCTTCAATAAATGACGATATCGAAAAAGAAGGTATCGAATGTGCACTAGAACGCAATGGATCAATAGATGATCAAGACATTCAAGTTAGCGTTGCTGGAACAAAAATAACGCTCAACGGAACAGTGGGTACATGGTATCAAAAAGAAGAAGCTGGTCGCATTGCCTGGAAGGCCCCAGGGGTTTCGAGAGTTGAGAATGAATTGGTAATCGACTACGATGAATAATGATTGGATAATTTTAAAATCGCAACGTGCCTATCCAAAGCGATGAACAGAAATCAAGACAATTTTTAAACTAAGCAATATGAAATCTAATGAGGATTTGCAGAGAGAAGTACAAGATGCAATTAAGTGGGAGCCGTTGTTGAGTGCCGCACAAATAGGTGTTATTGCCAAAGACGGAATTATCACTTTAACAGGATCAGTAGACAGTTACTCTAAAAAATCAGAAGCCGAAGATGCAGCCAAAAACGTGGCAGGTGTAAAAGCGATTATTGAAAAAATTGAAGTTCAGTTTGGAACCAAAGGAAGAAAAGAGGACGCTGAAATAGCCACTGAAATAATTAGCTCCTTTAAATGGAATTGGGAGATCCCAAATGATCGAATAAAAGTGAGAGTGGAGGACGGTTGGGTCACGCTCGAAGGACAACTAAAATGGAATTACCAAAAAGAAGCAGCAAAAAAAGCAACACGGCTTATTATTGGAGTGAAAGGTTTAACCAACGACATCATAATCAAATCAGAAGGCAACGACTTAATCGAAAAAAAGGATATTCTTCAGGCCTTGGCTCGAAATTGGTCAACCCATGACCAGGATATTCATGTTAACGTTACCGGGAACAAAGTGACATTAAATGGCACAGTTGATTCTTTGTATCAAAAGGATCAAGCTGAAAAAATTGCATGGAATGCACCTGGTGTTTGGCTTGTAGAAAATGCACTTGGTATAGAATATAAAGACTAAGCACGAAACCAGGTCTAGTCCAAACTTCAGTATATGTTTTATGACATTGCCATTCAAGCTCTTTGGCTTCTCATACTGGCTATCCCGGTAGCTTGCGTCTCATGGACGGTGACTCATGAGGAAGTATTCCACGAACCAAGAGCGTATTGCTCTAATCGCAGTAAAAAAGGCAAAACGATTTTAGAGCGAAAGTTTTTCTACCTGTTTACATGCGAGTATTGCTTTAGTCATTATGTGGCGATCACGTTTCTTTTCTTAACTGGCTACACGTTGCTTTTTGATGATTGGCGAGGATTTATAATTTCCGGGTTTTCGTTAGTGTGGGTCGCCAACATCTACATGAATTTATTCGGTCACATCCGACAAGATATAAAAAAGGAGAAAACAGAAATTATCTTAATGGAAAATGGTCAATTAAAAAAGCTAACTAAATAAAAAATTATGTTTTACGATGGTTATCACTTTTGGGGAATGCACTTGACTTGGTGGTTCTTTTGGTTTTTAATGGCATTTTGGATCTTCGCCACACCCTACGACATCCCTGGTCAACGAAGGAAAAGAGATTCTCCGCTTGATATTCTGCAAAGGCGATTTGCATCAGGGGAAATTGACAAAGAAGAATTCCAGGAAAAGAAAAACCTTCTTAGAGGATAAATAATCATCTAAAATGATAAATAATCATCTAAAATAGCAAGGGTAAGTACTTTTCAGCCTGATCATTATCCGTCACAATTGATTAAACCGAAAGATGGCGAGTTGCAATGGTTCGCTGATAAAGAGGCAGTTGCACTGATCTTATCCGACAATTGACTCGCGAAGAAATTTCATTTAAAGTAAAAATAAAACCGAGAGAAATCCCGGCTTTATTTTCATGATGTTAATCCACAAATGAATAATCGTATACAACTTCCAATTCATTATTAATATTCCAAACTCCAGGTGCATTCCATGTGATGCGGCCTGCCTCTTCTTTTTGATACAACGAGTGAACCGTACCGGTTAAAGTTGCCCTGTGCTCCGAAACTTTCACATGAATATCATTATTGTAAAATAACCAATTGCGTTTTAATGCGCTTTCAACATCGTTCTTTTCGATCGCATCGTCAGATTCCGATTTAATTTTGATGTCGTTGGTCACACCGGTTACACCCATCAGACTTTTAATTGCATCTCTTGCCGCTTCCTTTTGATAATTCCAATTCACTTCTCCGGTTAAAGTAATCCATCCGGATTCAACCTTTACTTTTACCTTATCGTTGGGAACATCCCAGCGAGCTTTCAATGCATTTAAAACCTCCGTAGCAATTTCCTCGTTGGTTTTGCTCCATGAGCTTGGATACCTTACGTCAATTTTCTCTACTACTGCAGTGACCCCAGCCACATTTTTCGCAGCATCCTCAGCTTCCGTTTTCTTAGCATAACTGTCAACGACACCCGTAAGGGACACAACACCATCTTTAGCAGTAACACCAATTTCTGCCGCGTTCAACAGAGGTTGCCATTTGATGGCATCCTGAACGTCCTTTTGTAACTCTGAATTATTTTTCATTTTTTATTTATTTAAGTTGTAAATGAATTTTTACAACAAGGCGAATCTGCATATCCTAATGAGTTAGATGCTTACATACTCACTAATTTGATTTACATAATTCGCTCATTTAACAAATATTTAATTTACCGCGAGTGCTTGTCAAGTTCAATCTCACTTTATATAATAGAGGTCTATCAACAATGTGCACAGATTGGGGATAAAACATCTTGTTAAATATTAAAGGTGCTCTTCACTAAGCTCATAAAGGACTACTTACAGAAACTGTAAATTTTGCAACTCTTTCATTTGATTGTGTAACATTTCTACTAGAGAGGCTAATCATCTTTGATCGTTACGCATCTGCTCTCACGGGTGAGATAAATTAAAATTTCAGTCATCGATTTTAAGTAAAACAGTTTAATCATCGTTTCAGTAAAATCAAATTAAAAAAATACATGAACTCGGAATATTATTATGGCGGCATGCACCTCATCTGGTGGTTTATATGGTTTATCCTGTTGTCGTGGGTTTTTATTCTACCCTATGATATCCCCGGGCAACGGAGGCGAAAAGAATCTCCGCTGGATATTTTAGCAAAACGATTCTCATCAGGAGAAATAACCAAAGAAGAATTTATGGAGAAGAAACAGGTCCTTGACGGTGAGTATATAGACTATTCAAAAACACCATTGTATCGTTTTTAAAACTAAAGCCATGAACTCTCTACACAGTTATGAAGTAAATGTGATGTGGCATGCCGGGCGGAAAGGAACCTTGAGTTCACCCGTCATACCGACTACAATAGAAGTAGCTACTCCTCCTGAGTTTGCCGGGGGAATCAAAGAAATCTGGACACCGGAGCATTTATTTGTTGCGGCCATCAACGCCTGCATCATGTCCACGTTTTTTGCCATTGCTGAAAATTCGAAAGTTGAATATATCAGCTATGAGAGCAATGCGGTTGGCACAGCAGATAAGGTAGAAGGGAAGTTTTCTTTCATTGAAATTGTTGTAAAACCAAAAGTGGTTTTATCGGCAGCTGAGCATGAACAAAAAGTACGAAGAGTTTTTGAAATGAGCGAAAAAGCATGCACAATTTCAAACTCCATTAAGGTGAAAATTCGTCTTGAACCAGTAATCACCGTCCTTCAGCCTCACACCGTTAATCCATAACAGAAGTGTTTTTCTGAGAATGCATTATCTCTGTTACAAGCACAAGTAAACTGACACTTTACTATCATCTTTAAAAAATTAACAGATGAAAACAAACGAGACTTTAAAGAAGGAAGTTGAAGCAGCTATTCAATGGGAGCCGTTATTACATACAACGAAAATAGACGTAAGCGCAGTGAATGGCGTAGTTACTCTCACCGGATTGGTAGACAACTATGCCCAGAAATCAGAAGCAACCCAGGCTACGGAACGAACAGATGGTGTGAAGGCGGTGATTGAAAACCTTGTAGTCCGCAATAACATTTCCGTACGCGATGGAGATGGCGAAATTGTGAATCACATCCTGAATGCGTTTAAATGGAACTGGATGGTTCCGGAGGACAAGGTTCAGGTGATGGTGGAAAGTGGCTGGGTTACACTGAACGGCGAGGTCAACTGGAATTATCAGAAGGAGGCCGCGGAAAAGTCGGTGGAAGTACTAAGCGGGATAACTGGTATTACCAATAATATCACCATCAAGGCGGCCATCAAAGATGAAATTGAGAAAGAAGGGATAGAAACTGCCATGCAAAATAACTGGGCGACTCGTGACTGCAATATCAAAGTGAATGTTTCCGGCACTGCCGTGACGTTGAAGGGCACCGTTAATTCTCAATATGAGAAGATTGAAGCGGGACGAATCGGCTGGAGTGCACCCGGTGTTTGTTCGGTGAAGAATGAATTGATGGTCAGCGTATGACGATGAAGCAATATGTGAATGATGTAAGTTTCAGGATAATTTGTGTAATGCTTCCCAGTCGCGCTGGTAGCATCTTTGAGCTCTTATATTACTATTCTTTTTTGTATTGATATAATTAATGATCTGAAACAACAATAATATGAGCAATAAGAACCGTACCAAATCCGCTGAACAGACCAAATGGACAATTGATCCATCGCACAGCGAAATATCGTTCAAGGTAAAGCACCTGATGATCTCTCACGTGAAGGGCGGCTTCAAGACATTTGATGCCAGCATCTACACCATTGGAAAAGATTTTGCTACAGTGGAAGTTGACCTCTGGATCGATGCATCCTCTATTACAACAGGCGATAGCAAGCGGGACGAACACTTAATGGGAACTGATTTTTTTGATGTGAAGAAGCACAGGCAGATCACCTTTACGTCGAGTACGATGGGAAAACCGGACTCGAAAGGTGTGACAGAACTGTGGGGTGAGCTGACAATGGTTGGTATTACCAATAATATCAAACTGGACGTGACCTTTGGTGGCGTGGTCAAGGATCCTTGGGGAAATGAAAAGGCAGGTTTTTCAGTAACGGGCAAGATCAACCGTAAAGACTGGGAGCTTGCCTGGAACACAGCACTGGAGGCAGGGGGCGTTATGGTCGGAGAAGAGATTAGTATCTCATGTGAACTGGAACTTTTGAATTCAGGCAAACGGGATTTGATAATGGAACTCGACAACGTTGCTAAGACCACCGCTCGCCTGTAATAAACCATTGTATCCTGTAATGAAGATCGTGAATCAATCAAGGGCTGTCTATAATTCTCACTTTCATTAACGATAAGTTTAAAAAGCAACTTGTCGCTTAGTTGCAGGAAAAATCCAAAATTCTGATGAATGCAATTTGCACTTGATCCGAGCAGTTCAAAACTATTTTATTGTTCGATGTTAATAATTCCGTGGAACCGGATCAGTTTTTTCCTATAATATTTAACTAAAGTCAAAAGTTTCGTGCTTTTATTCTGGCGAGATTCAAAACCTGCACCTTGTCTCTTTGAGTTAGAGCTCAATCAATGGTTTATATTGACCTTCGGTAGACAGAAGGTTTTGCTAACATATTTCCTTTTACCAATTTCATTCAAATAATAACACCGACTTCTCGTATCTGAAAAATAGTGTCTTGCGCCCTTCACTTTTATGGGAATGACGGAATTTGCCTTGATTCTTTTATTTCCCTTTTGCGAAATGGAATCATACCAAGCAGCTAATTCCTTGTCCCTGGCAAGTTTATCTTTATCAGCTAGCCTAATCTCATTAGCAATTTCGCTTTGTCTGCTGTCAAGGTCTTCGTTTGTTGGTTCATTTGTCCAGGCTCCATCCTCCCAATAAAAATCAATAAACGCAACACTATCTTTCGAGGGGCTACTTTTTTTAATCTTCGCCAATGTAACATGCTTGGCGAGACTATCGGGCGCGACTTTCTGTGATAAGGAATTTATTGTTGACAATAGTAATGAAAAAAGTAAAAGAGATTTCATCCGTTCTTATTTTGACTGAATTGCTTCAGTTTGATGTATGCCACAAAGGTTGGCTTACCAAAGAATAAACTGTTACAAGGATCAAGAAATTAACTGCATAATTCACTTATCAGGCAGTGGTACACCCAGTCCTTCGAATAGCTAGACTGTATTATCTCCGAACTTACAGATTCCGCAGGAGCTGGCGACTGGTGTACCGCTGGTATTATTGACAAATCTCTGCAAGTCGGGTAAATCAGACTTCAAAAAGAAAAGTCTGTCCGCTATCAAAATTGGTCTCCAAAAGGTCAGGTACTGGGAGCAATCAACTGTTTCTTCGATGGCGCCAGGTCTTCAGAACCGATTTTTAAATGTTGATGCAACTGTTTCTTCTCAGCTTCCGGAATATCTCTTTTCAAAAGATTGACAATGCCAAGAGGGCACGGGCCAATGCAGATTTAGCCTCCATTATTGAGAATTTCACGATGAATAGTCGCTTAATCCAACCCCAGCCTTATTATGAGACTGAATCTGAAATTCATAAAATGTAGCAACCCCCGACTTATTTAATGGTATCTTGGTAGGATTATTATGGCAAAACCAAAATTAACTCCTTCGACAAATAGGAAAAAATTGGTTGTTAAAAAGACGGCTGGCAAAAAGCTTTCATTTACCCAGGATCCAAATGGGCCAAGTTCGCCTACCGTAGTGGCTATTGGTGCTTCTGCAGGGGGCTTGGAAGCAATGACACTTTTTTTAAAGAACCTCTCCCCTACTACCGGGATGGCCTTCATATATGTCCAGCATTTAAGCCCTGATCACAAAAGTTTGCTCACATCAATCTTATCAAAAATTACGGACATGACGGTTCAAGAGATTGATGATATGGAGAAGATAAAGCCTGATAATGTTTACATCATTCCTCACAACAAGGATATTAAAGTAACAGATGGGCATATAAAACTAATTCCACGACCCAAAAGCAAAGCCTCTAACCTTTCGATTGATGTGTTGTTTTCTTCGTTGGCAGTTGCCCGTAAAGAAAATGTCATAGGTGTTGTATTGTCTGGCAGCGCCAATGATGGCACACGTGGGTTAAAAGAAATTAAAGAGGCAGGGGGTATCACTTTTGCACAGGACGATTCCGCAAAATTTACAAGCATGCCACATTCGGCAATAGCCGAAGGTGTGGTTGACTTTATTTTATCGCCTAAGGAAATAGCTGTACAGTTAAATTGGATGAGCAAACACCCTCTAGTAAACCGGCAAGCAACTAAACCTGCTCCAGAAGATGAAATTGAAAACAGCGATCCCGATTTAAAAAATATTTTGCAGGTTTTATTGAAAAATAAAAACGTTGATTTCAGTAATTATAAAATGAACACCATCAAAAGGCGCATGCTAAGAAGGATGTTGATTCATAAAATGAAAACATTAAAACAGTACGCAGCATTTTTGTTGAAAGAAAAAGATGAAGTGGATTTACTTCATCAGGATTTACTGATTAATGTAACCGATTTTTTCAGGGACACCGATGCATTTCAATATTTAAAAAAAACGGTACTGCCGCGACTACTGAAAAGCAAATCGCCAAACGAGACGTTACGCATTTGGGTGGCCGGTTGCGCCACAGGCGAAGAAGTTTATTCCATTGCGATGATATTACGCGAGCTGCAAGGCAACAAAACGCACCACGTTCCTTTCCAGATTTTCGCCTCTGATCTTAGTGCATCGGCCATCAGCGAAGCCCGCAACGGAGAGTATGCGTTGCAACGACTTAAAAATGTTTCCCCCAAACGCCTTCAGCAATTTTTTACAAAATCGAATGACAAATACCGTATCTCCAAATCGTTGAGGGATATATGTGTTTTTGCAATGCACAACATTTTGCGTGACCCTCCATTTTCGCGAATGGATTTTATCACTTGCCGTAACCTGCTCATTTACCTTGACAATGCTGCCCAGAAAAAGGCCATTTCCATTTTTCACTATGCGTTAAACGATGACGGATGCCTGATGCTGGGCAAATCGGAAACTATTGGAACCTTCGAAGATCTTTTTACCGCAGTGAATAAAAAATTCAAAATCTATTCACGCAAAAAGAATTCAGGCGCTCACAGAATAACGGACAAATTCCGAAGTGTTCCCTTGCCATCGCAAGAAAGGAAGACCTCGCTAGCTGTTGAAAACATACCTTTCCAAAAAAAACTGGCTTCAACACCCGGTAATCTTGGAGCTGAGTTTGATGCCGCCTTGCTGGCTAACCATTTGCCAGCGAGTGTACTGATCAATCACGATTTAGATATTATTCAGTTCAGGGGTTCAACAGAAATTTATTTGAAACACACTTCGGGCAAAGCAAGCTTTAATATCTTAAGAATGGCTCGGCCTGAAATTACTTTTGAACTGCGAAACGCCATTCATCATGCTATTAAAACAAAACAGCCTGTAAGCAAAACCGGTATTGAAATGAATCCCGAAAAACACGGGACTGCCATACGAGTGGTTAATCTGGAAGTAGCACCCTTTAAAATAGAGGGAGAGGAACCCATGTTGATGGTAGTGTTTACCGGCCAAACAATGGAGTTATTGCATCAGCCTTCTTCAGGCGCGAAAAATAATTCAATCGCCAAAGACAGAAGAATAAAAAAGTTAGAGGAGGAATTGGCCGCTGCCCGCTCAGCTATGAATTCTATCACCCACGACCAGGAAGCGGCCAACGAAGAGTTGCAAAGTGCCAACGAAGAAATTGTTTCGACTAATGAAGAACTGCAAAGCTTAAACGAAGAGTTAGAAACATCGAAAGAAGAAATTGAATCAACAAACGAAGAGCTTAGTACCACCAATCATGAGTTGCTGGCACGCAACCAGCAAGTGGAGGAATTATACACCTATTACGAATCCATTCTTTCCACCATTCAAGAGCCCCTTCTTATTCTTGACAAGCAAATGCGGATTAAATCTGCCAATAAATCATTCCATAAAACCTTTCACGTTTCGGAAGAAGAAACCGTAGGGGTGTCATTATTTAAATTAGGCAATAACCAATGGAATATTCCGGCTCTTCGCGAATTACTCGATGACATTGTTCCAAAAAATATTCGCTTTCATAATTTTGAAGTGGACCACATCTTTCCTGTAATTGGTCATAAGGTGATGCTACTCAATGCCCACCGCATTATTAAACAAAGCCATAACGAAGAATTAATAGTACTCACGATCCACGATATTACAGAAGCCAAAAAAGCTGCCACCGAATTGAAGGAGGAGGAAAATCAAATATTGGCGGTGAAGTTGGAATCAGATAAAAAGGCATTCAAGCTTTTTGAGGATAGCATTAAGCGCTATAGCATGATTTTGATGCAATCTCCTTTTGCATTTGCCATATTGAAAGGTAAAACCATGGTCATAGACCTTGCCAATAAAAGTGTTAAAGAACTATGGGGAAAGGGTAAGCAGATAGAAGGTAAACCAATATTTGAAGTTTTGCCAGAAATTAAAGATGGCCCGATACCTGCCTTGCTTGATGAAGTTTATACGAGTGGCATTCCGTTTCAAGGTTATGAGATGCTTGTTCCTTTACTACGCAAAGGAAAATTGGATAACGTCTATTTTAATTTTGTTTATCAACCTTATTACGAAGCAGACAAAACGATTTCGGGTGTTACGGTAATTGCTTATGAAGTAACCGAGCATATGCTGGCCAAAAACCAATTGGTCGAGGCAAAGCTTCACGCTGAGGAAAAAACAAGAATTGCCGAAGAAGCAACGAAGTCGAAGCAGCAATTTTTGAGCAACATGAGCCATGAAATACGTACCCCCATGAATGCCATCATTGGGTTTACCTCGTTGATCATGAAAACAGAATTGTCAGCAAAACAAAAAGAATACCTCTCCGCCATAAAAATCAGTGGAGATGCATTAATCGTACTTATTAATGACATACTCGACTTGGCAAAAGTAGATGCTGGCAAAATGACTTTTGAAAAAAAGCCATTCAAAATGCGAGTCTCTATCACATCCATGCTTCATTTGTTTGATTCAAAAATTAAGGAAAACAACACAGCATTAGAGACCGAATACGACAATGCTATTCCGGAGGTTTTGCTTGGTGACGCTAAGCGTTTGCACCAGATCATTTTAAATCTACTGAGCAATGCGGTAAAATTTACATCCGGGGGAAAAATTAGCGTTGACGTACGCCTGCTAAATGAGGATGACGAAAAAGTTACTATTGAATTCTCAGTGGCCGATACCGGGATTGGAATACCAGAAAATAAAATAGATAAAATTTTTGAAAACTTTCAGCAAGTGCATACCGACACAACAAAAATGTATGGAGGCACGGGGTTAGGCCTTGCTATCGTGAAACAGCTGGTAGAAGCACAAGGAGGAAGCATTACAGTAAAAAGCAAAATGGGTTTAGGAACAACATTTTGTTTTATAATGAGTTTCCTGAAAACAAAGGAAAGTGTTGAGGAAGAATTGGAGAAAATTGAATTTTTCGATGCAGAACTCGAAAGAATTAAAGTATTGGTAGTGGAAGACAATGCTCTCAACCAATTATTAATAAGAACGCTGTTAAATGATTTTGGATTTGACCACGGGTTTGCCTCCAATGGAAAAATAGCCATTGAAAAACTGAAGACTGAGTCGTATGATATTGTTTTAATGGATTTACAGATGCCCGAGATGAATGGGTTTGAGGCTACCGAATACATTCGCAAAATCATGAATTCTGAAATACCGATCATTGCCTTAAGCGCTGATGTAACCACCATCGATGTAACGAAATGCAAAGCTGCTGGCATGAATGATTACATTGCAAAACCCGTAGACGAAAAATTATTGTACAGAAAGATAATTGATTTAGTAAAGAAACCAATTTCCACAAGACAAGAGAAGGTGGCTGCAACACAGCATGAGATAGTTCACGGTATCACTAAAAAAGAAAAGTATCTAGACCTCACTTTCTTGGTAAACCGTACAAAGTCAAACCCAAAGTTGATGATGGAAATAATTTCACTTTACCTTAAACAAACCCCACCCCTTCTTGACGCCATGAGGCAAGGAATGAAAGATAAAGACTGGAAGGCATTGTACAGCGCAGTGCATAAATTGATTCCGTCATTTTCTATAATGGGCATACAATCAGATGGAGAAAACATGGCTAAAAAAATTCAAGAGTATGCCAGCCTTGATGAAAACATCAGGGAAGGAAGAGCACAGCAAGAAGCCAATGAAATTCAGGAAATGATCTTTCAGCTTGATACCATTTGTGTTCAAACCTGCCAGGAATTAAGAGAAGAATTTGAAAAATTAGAAAACGTTAATCATTTGCATGACTAAAATGACATAGACGTCGATCCGTAATTGTTGAATCGATTTCTTTGTAGCCGTGCTCATTTGTCAAAACATTAAATGTCTTATTGGAGAGTGAGCGTTTTCGATTTCATGTTCATGAAAAGATTTTTGTCCAATTGCCATACCCTCGCTCCACCTTTAATGCCTTCTTTGTTAGTAATGATTTTCATGTTTTCATCAAGTTTGAAAGTGAGTTTAGAGGAATTACCGCCGCCGATATAGAGCTTATCATAATTGAATACAATTTTTAGCATATCTAATATCCTTTTCACTCGTTCATTCCACTTTTCTTCACCAATTTTTTTAAGTGCATGATCACCGATGTAGTCATCATAGGTTTTGTTCTTGGTAACCGAATGATGCGCCAATTCAAGGTGCGGTAACAGATGCCCATCTTGCAACAATGCCGTTCCGAATCCTGTGCCAAGAGTTATCACCATTTCTAATCCCTCTCCACTAACTACTCCCAAACCTTGCATATCGGCATCATTAACTAACCGAACTGGTTTATGGAATGTGTCACCAATGCGCTTATTGAGATTATAACCTTTCCAAACTTCTGTTCCAAGGTTTGGAGCTGTAAAAACTATACCCTTCTTAACATAACCAGGAAAACCAACTGATACTCTGTCATATTCTTGAAAATCAATAATTAATTTTTGAATTGCCGCCATCACTTTTTCAGGTGTTGCAGGTTCTGGAGTTTGTACTTTTCTATAATCCTGCAAAAGTTTTCCATCGTGATCCAAAACAGTTGCTTTTATTGCTGTTCCACCAATATCAATGGTCAGAATTTTATATTCGGCAGTGTCATTTTCAGAATCAATCATTATAGTATTTATTTAGTCATTGTTAGCTGACCCGAGTTACCTTTAACCTCGATATCAATTTACATTTTTATGATCAGCAATTTGTTCTTTATATTGATAGCAGGTTTGATCACCAGATGGAGGTTTAGAAAATATTCAATCGCAAAAGTTAAAACTCTTATTGTTTGTGACGATTGCATTATCCCAAAGAATAGTTACATTATTCTCACTTTCCAATTCAAGAAGGCTTCATTGAAAATAATTTAGTTCGTTATCAAACTATGATTTCGAATGTGGAATTGATGTAACAACTTTAAGGAAAGATGCAACCCGATCTTGATGGAAAGAACTTACCTTTTGAAAATATTGTATACCTTCTAACATAACTGCATTCCGCAACCTGGAACTTAAATAATATCAAAATGAAAGTTACTTACAACGAAAATAATCAAACTGAAATTTCAAAAGCATTGGAAAGCGGCCAAAGTAAATTAGACATTTCGTTTTTTGCCAATGGATTGCTAAAAGATTTGCCAAGTGTTTTTATAATTCCTGATCATATCTTAAAAGAGTATGTTCCTAATAGCGCATCCCAATTTTTCCTAAATGTTGATTTCGATAAAGAGCCTACGGAATGGGTGATCGACAAGGGTGAGCAACCGTTGTAGTATTTTTTAAAAAAAAAGAATATGTCCATTGAAGGGCTTCGGCTAGCAAAGCAAGCAGCTGACAGACTTCCCACGGCACGATGGGGTCCATATCTGAGTGAACGGCAGTGGGGAACTGTGCGCGAAGACTACAGCAAAGATGGAAATGCATGGGAATACATTACGCATGATAATTCAAGATCAAGAGCTTACCGGTGGGGTGAAGACGGAATAGCTGGAATTTCAGATTCACAGTGTCAACTCTGTTTTGCTCCAACATTTTGGAATGGCAATGATCCAATATTAAAGGAACGGCTTTTTGGATTATCCAATACGGAAGGCAATCACGGCGAAGATGTAAAGGAGCTGTATTATTATCTTGATAATACACCGACTCACAGCTACATGCAATACTTATATAAGTATTCGCATAAAGAGTTCCCGTACCAACAATTAATTGAAGAGAATAAGAAAAGATCATTACACGAAAGAGAGTTTGAAATATTAGACACCGGCATATTTGATGAAGGCAACTATTTTGACATTTCTATTTGCTACTCCAAAATTGATGAAGAAGATATTTGCATTCTCATTGAAGCTACAAACAGAGGCACCGAATCTGCTCCATTAGTTGTTCTTCCAACCTTATGGTTTCGTAAACAATGGTCGCCCGATTTGATCGAAGGGAAACCTGAAATCGTTTTACAAAAAAGCGCAGAAGGAAAATTAAATGTTTTGGCTACACACCCATTCTTAGGTAATTATTACATGTATTTCGACTACTCTGATAGTTTGTTATTCACGGAAAACGAAACAAATCGAGAGCGAATTTTTGGAGAGCCCAATGAGTCACCTTTTGTAAAAGACGCATTTCATTCCGCGATCATAGATAATGACCTCGCTATCTTCAAAGACAAATATTCAGGAACAAAATTTGCGCCTCTTTTCAAAACGAAAATAAACCCTGGAAGTACTGAACGGTTTCGTTTGCGCATTACAAGAGAAAAAGGATTACTTGATCCCCTGGGCTCAGATTATGAATCATCATTCGTCAAGTCCAAATTGGAAGCAGATGATTATTACAAATCGATTTTGCCGGAAAATATTTCTATTGAAGAAGCATTAATTGCACGACAGGCATATGCCGGTATGCTTTGGAACAAACAGTTCTATTATTATGATGTGCGAGGATGGCTAAAGGGAGACGATGGCCAACCCCCACCTCCGGAAGAACGACTGATCGGCAGAAATAGCTATTGGAAACATCTCAATAATCGTGACATCATTTCAGTACCCGACAAATGGGAGTTTCCATGGTATGCTTCATGGGACTTGGCTTTTCACGTGATTGCATTTGCTCATATTGATCCAGAATTCGCAAAGCGACAACAAATATTATTGAACAGAGAGTGGTATACTCATCCTAGCGGTCAGATTCCGGCCTATGAATGGAATTTTAGTGATGTGAATCCACCGGTGCAAGCTTGGGCAGCCATTCAGGTCTATGAAATTGATAAGAAAAAATCTGGTGTTGGAGATATTGATTTTTTGAAACGCATATTCCAAAAACTGACGATCAACTTCACGTGGTGGGCTAATCAAAAAGATGTTGAACAAAATTATGTATTTGAAGGCGGGTTTCTCGGACTTGATAATATTGGCATTGTTAATCGAAGCAACATCAAAAAAAGTTGCATTCTCAAACAAGCTGATGGCACAGCATGGATGGGCATGTTTGCTACTTACATGCTGCAAATGGCTATTGAAGTTGCCCAACATGATGACACCTATCAAGATGTAGTCCTAAAGTATTTTGAACAATACAACTTAATCGCAGAATCGTTAAATACAAATGGTCTTTGGGACGACAAGGAAAACTTTTTCTTTGATGTGCTTAAATATCCAAGCGGCAAAGAGGTAGCCTTGCAGGTTCGATCAATAGTTGGGATTACTTCCATGTTTGCCGGAATATTTATCCCCGCTGATGTTCTAAGTAAACTTCCGCAGGTTAAGCATGGAATTGATTGGTTCAATAAGTATTGCAAGGAAAAAGGCTTATATCAATCAGTAAATCCAAAGGATGATAGAGAAGACAATGGCATGCTAATCTCGCTCATCTATATTGAAAAACTTCAAAAGCTGCTTTTTGCCTTACTGGACGAGGATGAATTTCTTTCACCATTTGGAATAAGGTCAGTATCAAAAAGACATTCGAAAGCCTATGAGATAAATATCGAAGACGAGAAGTTCTCTCTTCAATATGATCCTGGTGATGCAACGACTAAAATGTTTGGAGGAAACTCCAATTGGCGCGGACCCATTTGGATTTCTATGAATTATTTGATTATCCAATCTTTAAAGACATATTATAAATACCATGGTAACGATCTCAAGGTTGAGTTCCCAACTAGATCAGGTAATTTTTTAAACCTCGAAGAAGTGGGTGAACAGATCAATAAGAGATTGCAAAAAATATTTGCAATCGAGGATAATTCCTATCGGCCTGTTTTTGGACACTATAATAATTTTTATCAACGACCAGAAAACAAAAACCTAATTCTCTTTCATGAATATTTCCATGGAGAAACTGGCATGGGCCTGGGGGCCTCACATCAAACGGGCTGGACTGGGCTGATCGCTACATTGATTCAAGAGGAATATGAAAAATGAAAAAATAGGTAGTAAATAAAATAATGCCATAAATTAATTTGAAAGGGAATTGGCAGACTGATAAGAAGTAGAACATAGTTAAGAGTTTATTTCCGCACATGATTGTTTTTAATCCGAAGTTTTTAGGTATCAATTATTAAAAGATTAAGCTCAGATAGCGTTGATCCTTTTTTAACTTGTGCAACTGGTGCTTCAGCTGATATAGCGGATCTGGTTTTACATAGTGATGAAAGAAAATTGAAGAGAAGTTCAGATACATTATATAAAAGCGAATTTAAAATGAAGAAAATAATTATTGTCGGTGGAGGTTTTGCCGGATTAAGTCTTGCAAAAAAACTTTCAGGCATTACGTATTTCGAAGTCATCGTCCTGGATAGGAATAACTATCATTTTTTTCCACCTCTATTGTATCAAGTTTCTACGGCGTTCATAGAGCCGTCCAATATCAGTTATCCATTTCGCAGGCTATTTCAAAAACGAAAAAATATTAGGTTTTTTATGGGCGATCTCACAAGGGTCGTACTCGGAACAAATACTATAGAAACAAACAATGGCAATTTAGTTTACGATTATTTAGTGCTTGCCATGGGTACCGAAACGAATTTCTTCAGAAACAAGAATATCATAAAAAATGCGCTTCCAATGAAAACAATTGATGACGCATTAAATATTCGGAATCACATCTTGTTGTGTTTAGAAGAATCTGTTCGGTCAGCATCTTTATTAGACAAAGAGAAATTGAGAAACATTGTTATTGCTGGAGCCGGCCCAACTGGTATAGAGATGGCCGGTATGTTAGCGGAAATGGGCCGCAATATCATTTCCAAGGATTATCCGGAGGTGATTCAAGGGATAGGCAGAATTTACCTTATCGACGGAGGTTTGACCGTACTTGCGCCTATGAGTAGTAAGGCTCAGAATGAAGCTCATAAAGTCTTGAGCAAACTGGGTGTAAAAATAATATTGAACACGCTGGTAAAGGATTACTTGGATGAAAAAGTGATACTCTCAAAAGGTGAAAACATAAATTCAGCAACTTTAATTTGGGCCTCAGGTGTAGTTGCAAGAGAAGTAAATGGGCTGCCCAAGGAAGCAATTACCCATGGACGACGAATTGCTGTAAATAAAATAAACCAGTTAGAGGAATACGAAAATATTTTTTCCATAGGTGATCAGTGTTTTCAGACATCCGACAAAAAATATCCGAACGGACATCCTCAAGTCGCACAGGTAGCTATTCAGCAGGGCAAATTGTTGGCAAGCAATCTAATTAGCCTGCTAAATAATAGACCAGTTCAGGCTTTTGTATATCACAATAAGGGAAGCATGGCAATAATTTCAAAGTTTAAAGCTGTTGTTGATTTGCCAAAAGGTTTTTTTAGGGGTTTCTTGGCTTGGCTGGTTTGGCTATTTATCCATATTATACCACTGGTTGGCTTTCGGAATAAAATAAAACTCGCCTTCAACTGGCTGTGGAGTTTCATTACAAATGACCCTGTGCTCAGGCTTATCATCAGGCCTGATAAGAAGTAGCGAGTCATCAACTCTCGAACTTATCGCTTCTTCGTTTAAGGCAAATACGGTGGCATCATTTGTTTAGAACTGCGAGGGTTCCGCAACTTTTTTATACTTTGTGAAGCCCTGGTTTTCAAGGCTCGGAGAGAGTTTAAGTCAAGGCAGTATTTGCACGTTTCTCATTTAGGTATCAGACCATCAGAGGAAATGTGTGGAGAGGAATTGAAGTCGTGAACGATGCCTGTAGAATCAATAGAGGGCTGGTCTTTTTTCAGTTTATTGTAAAACGCCACCACGTCGGGATCCATAAGTTTTCCGTCAACATCATAGATCTTATTATTCACGAAATGCGTCTGCTGGTTGGCAGCGGCAATGGCGTCATGGTTTTCCTGGTAGATCTCACCTTCTCCCCATGAATGGGAAAAATCGACAAACTTTCCACTGTGCTCTCTTATATACGAAGACATTGGGAGGCGCACAAGTCCGTCCATGTAGATTTTTCTGCCCGTCTGGTTCTCGATGAAAATATTGATCGCTGTCACCTTGCCGAATTTTTCAGCTTCGGTAACATTTATCTCAAGCCGGCCGTCAAGCCTAGTGAAGACTTGAAGCCACTGTTGATAATGATGAGCACCATGAAAATAGAAGTCACGTACCTCATACAAATTGCAGATCAAGGACGTATGATGGGGAGGTTATATTTTCTGTAATCATAGTTAGGATCTGCTGTATGTAGTAGAAATTTCATTGTTAGATTTTTCTTTCTTTCAAAAGACATCCAAACTCAACTTGCTTTGTGCCAAAAAAAGCGCCAACATTCCAATTTAACTCTAAATTTGCCTTAAGAAAAAACCACAAAAGCACCTTTGGATTCAATTGTTGTCCAAATTGTCGATTCAACTAATTTGCTTATCCATAGATCCAAGTTGCCTAACCGCTTAGTGGATCTATTAAACCTAATCTTCAATGAAATTTAATTCAAAATACGAAAAAAGGATACCCGAAGAGTTATTTCAGACTGACGGTCATTATTTGGGGAGGCCTGCTGATTTCAATGATAGGATAGTAAAAAGAAGAATTAGATTAGTAGAGAACATACCAGGGTTTCTCGGAAAATACCTTAGCCTACTTGACATCGGTTGCGGAAATGGAGCTTCCATGTTTTTGCTTTCAAACGCTATGCAGCGTTGCATCGGGATTGAAATTGCAAATGAGCATGAGCAAGAGTTTCATGCTTTCAAAAGCAGAAACAACATTCAAAATTGCTCCTATCAAATTCTTGACGTGGTTAATAATGAGGCGACAGAAAAGTATGACCGAATAATAAGCTTTGAAGTAATTGAACATTTATCAAATGAATCCGGAATGCAATTCTATTTTAATTCACTGAAAGATGACGGAATGTTGGCGATATCCGTGCCTAACAAATGGTGGATTTTTGAAACTCATGGTGCTAAATTGCCTTTACTACCATGGAATAGAGTTCCGTTGTTTTCTTGGTTGCCTAGACCTATTCATGAAAAGTTTGCTAACGCCAGAATCTATACAAAAAAAAGAATTAGAAACCTTTTAGAGAATTACGGGTTTGAAGTTATTCAATCCCGATATGTCACCGCTCCGATGGATGTTTTGCCAAATGGAAAAATTAAGGATTGGTTGATAGAACATATATTTAATTCGGATACAACTCGAATTCCCTTTAAAGCAACCTCCATATTTGTTGTAGCAAAGAAGAAACAAAAATAACCATTTTTGGCTTGCTTAATTCTTATGTCACATCGTCTCTGTAACTCACAATCATGTAATGGCGTGGGATGAGAAATTAATAGAAATGTTTGGACAGCGGAAAATAATTAATGATGTGTCGAAGAACCCAAAGATTATGAATCAAGAATCTAATTTGATAAGGATCTATAGGATATATATTTGAAACCATGCTCAAAAAAGTTTTAATCATAACTTATTATTGGCCTCCGGCCGGTGGGATAGGTGTTGTCCGATGGATAAAGTTTGTCAAGTACCTCCGCAATTTTGGTTGGGAGCCTGTGGTGTATACGGTGACTGGCAAGGGCTATCCTTTGAAAGACACCTCCATGGAAAAAGATATTCCAATGAATCTAACGATAATTCGCAGACGTATATGGGAGCCATTTAGATTGTACCAGTTCTTTTTGAAAAATAAAAACGAAAGTGAAAAACTTGATGATATTAAATGGAGAAGCAATGCCACATTTTCTCAAAATTTATCAAATTGGATAAGAGCCAACTTGTTTATACCTGATGCACGTGCGTTTTGGATCAAGCCTTCAGTGAGGTTTTTGGTGAATTATCTAAAAACCAACCCAGTCGATTCAATTGTATCTACAGGACCTCCGCATAGTGCGCACCTGATAGCTTTAGGTATAAAGAAGAGAACAGGTCTTAACTGGCTCGCTGATTTCCGTGACCCTTGGACTACCATGGATTATTACAAGGAACTTCTCTTAACAAAATGGGCAAACAAAAAACATCACAGGTTAGAGAATGAGGTTTTGAATGAGGCAGATGTCGTTACTGTGGTTAGTAATGGAATGAAAACGGAATTTGAAAGTAAACGCGGCCGTGAAGTTGTCATAGTGACCAATGGGTTTGATTCCGATGATTTTTCTGGTGAAAAAATCGAACTTGATCAAGACTTCTCTATTATGCATGCCGGTTCATTCTATTCTCGGGTAAACCCCACCGGCCTTTGGAAAGCACTGCTTGAACTTAAAGAGGAAAACCATCCAATGTTTTCAAAATTAAAAATCAAATTAATGGGGCGTGTTGGAGCTGATGTTATTGAATCCATTCATGCCTATGGATTGCATGAGTTCTTGATCCTCATTCCGTTCCAACCTCGCGATGAGGCCGTGAAACAGATTCGGAGCGCGCAAGTTCTGTTACTATGTGTTTTGGAGCAAGCAAGATTTGTTCTCACTGGCAAATTGTTTGAATACCTGGCGGCACAACGTCCTATATTGTGTATTGGACCGAAGGAAGGAGATGCTGCGAAAATTATTAGAGAAACATCTTCAGGCTTATCTTTTTCATTTGATGAAGTAAAAAGTATTAAACAATACTTAGTGGATTTATATATCAAATTTGAAAAAGGAGACCCCTTCAATAACTGGAACAACGTACAAAACTATTCTCATAAATTGTTAGCAAAACAGATAGCTGACTTATTGAATCAAAGCACTAATGCCCACCATTTAAAATCGTGAACTGGTACCTGGCAATAATTAACTCCAAAGATCATCTTAGGTTGCAGATTACCTCATGCCCTAAAAAAGGAGCTCAATAGAGCCAGTGTTCATCGGGTCAGATTCAAATTTTTGATATGACATTTTCTTTCTTTAATATAGACGATTGAAACCTTAACTCAGACTTGAAAAAACTAGTTTCCTTGTTGCTTTTGGCAATGCTCTTGTTCAACACTGGGGGATACTATATTATGTTTTGGGCTTTGCGTTATCAAGCCGATACCGAGTTGCAGAAGCATTTGGACGCCAATGATTACCCTGAAAGCGAAGCGTTCCTAATTAATATCCCAGTCACACTTCCTTATCAAATGAACTGGAATGATTTTGAACGGCTGTCGGGAGAGTTTGAACACAACGGTGAATTTTATCAATTGATAAAGCAGAAATTAGAAAACGATACGCTTAAAATAGTTTGTATTAAAAACCACAAGGAAAAACAACTCGTCGCTTCCATGGCAGATTTTACAAAGGTTTCGAATGACCTTCCTGCTAACGCTTCCTCACTTAAAGTATTGGGAAATTTTCTAAAAGAATATAATTCAACAGGCGATATTAAAATAATGCATAGCAATGGTTGGAGCACAACGCTGTCATTTGCTTGTCCCTCCTATTCAATACGCTCCCTCGTTGTTCCGATAGAATCCCCTCCTCCCCAATTATTTTCTTGAAAACTTAGCCTCCTCTATCTGGAGCGGGTTAAATTAAAAATCAAGTCAACACTATTTACAGGATAACTTAGTGCAGCAGTTTGAAGCTGTATTAAGTTCTGCATCTATTGAAGCTTGATTTCTTAAAACTTATTCAAATTCGAAATCGACTTCTATTCTAACAATATAAAATCATGAAAAAACTTTTACACACTTGTCTGCTTTTAATCTTATTCTGCACTGCTGCCACTAGTCATCTTCGCGCGCAAGGTTGCGTGGCGGTTCGTCAAATGGGTGGAATCAATCCTTTATCAACCAACGGATACACATTAGCAAAGGGAGAATTCCAGATAGGGACCAATTATCGTTACTTCCACTCCTTCCGTCACTATGTAGGTACGGCGGAGCAACCTCAACGTCAAAATACGGGCGGTGGATTTGATGCGAATGGCAATGAAAAAGGTAATGCAGTAAATATTTATTCGCATGCAGTTGATCTTAACATATCGTATGGTATCACAGACCGTCTTCAGGTGAATCTTTTTATTCCTTATGTTAACAACGAACGCTCCCAGGTGTTAGCAACAAAAACAGATCCTGTGACAAAACAAACTTTAGAAGGAACCCGCTACAGTATGTGGGCAAGTGGTCTTGCTGATATTCGCCTTACTGCAAACTATCTGGTATTTGATCCTGCAAAAGCAATGAGCGGCAATTTGTTAGTGGGTTTAGGTGTAAAATTAAATTCTGGGAATTACGCTGCCAAAGACAATGCACTTATTCTGGATCCTGTTACCAAACAACCTGTCTACCAAATGCAATATGTGGATCAGGCGATTCAACCCGGAGATGGTGGAATTGGAATCTCTGTAGAAGTTCAAGGATATAAGCGATTGCACAAAGGACTCTACGGCTTTGCCAATGGCTACTATTTGTTTAATCCCAGAGAATCCAATGGTACCTTTAAGTCCGCCCCAACGGTTGTAAAAGATCAAAACGGAAATGTTCTCGGCACTTTGTACGGCTATAATGTTTACGCGTCACCTGATCAATTTTTTGTTCGCGCAGGTGTCATGACTTCCGTTTTAAAGTCCAAGAATCTGGTTTTATCCTTAGCTGCAAGAATGGAAGGTATTCCGGTTTATGATGTATTCGGTGGCAATGCCGCCTATCGCAGGCCAGGCTATGTAGTTGCTGTTGAACCTGGAGTTACCTATCGCGCTGGTAAACACATCTTTGGCCTTTTCGTGCCAGTGAATTTTATCAGGAACCGCACGCAAAGTGCTGCCGATATTGCCAATCAAAATTTACAGAACTCTGTCATCACTGACGAAAGTAAAAAAGTAACGGTTCATGGTGACGCTGCATTTGCAGACTATTCCATCAGTTTCAGTTATGGATATCGTTTAGGAAAATTATTTTCTAAGAAGGTTGTCGATCCAAATCCTTTCCAGACAGTCAAGTGATAGACTTCATCTAACTAAATTAAAAGGAGAGCCAAACGCTCTCCTTTTTTGTAAGAAGAATTCTTACTCACCAAATCTTAATCCGGTCCTCCGGTTTCTTATACAGTTTGTCTCCGGGCTGAATATTAAATGCTTTGTACCATACATCCATGTTAATGGGCGCACCAATCGAGCGGTACTCTCCTGGTGAATGTGGATCGACAACTATAAGTTGAGCTTTGCGATCTGGCAACGTTTTGCTTCTCCAAACTTGCGCCCACGCAAGGAAGAAGCGCTGGTCAGGAGTAAAGCCCTCAATCTTTTTATCTGACTTTCCCTGCTTCGTCATCTTGAATGCTTCATAAGCAGCATTCAATCCGCCTAAGTCACCAATATTTTCTCCGAGTGTAAGTTTGCCGTTGACGTGCAGTGTATCAAGAACGGTGTAAGCATCGAACTGCTGCTGTAATAATTTTGCTTTCGCCTCGAATTTCTTTCTGTCATCTGCTGTCCACCAGTTTCTCAACGTTCCGTCTTTGTCGTACTGACTTCCTGAATCATCAAAACCGTGTGAAATCTCATGCCCGATCACAGCACCAATCCCTCCATAGTTGAACGCATCATCAGCATCAGGATGAAAGAAAGGGTACTGAAGAATTCCTGCCGGAAAAACTATTTCATTGTTTACGGGATTGTAGTAAGCATTTACAGTTGGAGGTGTCATTCCCCAGCGAGTACGATCAACTGGTTTTCCCAACTGACTAACCATATCATTGAATGCCCAATGATTTGCGTTGCGCACATTTTGAAGTAAAGTCTTGCTCGTGATTTCTAGTCCATCATAATTTTTCCATTTGTCAGGGTAAGCGATTTTTGGTTTAAAGGCTTTGAGTTTGGCAAGTGCTTTTTCTTTAGTCACTTCGCTCATCCAATCCAGTTGCTTGATACGAATTTCGTATGCTTTCACCAGGTTCTTGATCAATTCATCCATTCGTACTTTCGCTTCCGGCTTAAAATATTGTTCTACATAAAGCTGACCGAGCAATTCACCGATGTTTCCATCCGTAAGGTTGGAAGCTCTTTGCCAACGCGGAGTCTGAATTTTTTGTCCGGTCGAAGCCTGGTTGTAAGCAAACTCGGCATCCACAAATGGTTTACTAAGATAAGATGCGGCCACACGCAACAAGTTCCATTGTAGATACACTTTCCAATCATCAATCGAAGCATTCTTCACTAAACTATCTGCAACAGGAAAAAACTTTGGAACATTCACCAGCATGCTATCCTGATTGGTCATATTCAGTTTGGCAAGGAACAATTTCCAATCAATAGATGGCGTTGTTTTTGTAAAGTCGCTGATCGCAAATTTGTTATACGTTTTTAATGGATCGCGCATTTCCGTGCGACTCATTTGCGCTTTGGCCAGTTTCTGCTCCATCGCAAAAATCGTTTCTGCATTTTTCTTCGCTTGCGCTTCGGTAGAGCCACTTAATGTAAACAACGAAACGATGTAGGCGCTTTGTGCAGCCTGTATTTTCTTTGATCGCGTATCCGACTTTAAATAATAATCACGATCAGGCATGGAAAGTCCGCCCTGGCTAAATTGAACCGCCATGCGATCAGGATGTTTTCTGTCTTGACCAACAAAAAACCCGAAGAGTGGAGAACCAATGCCGTGCGAGCGTTGATAGACAATCTCGTCGAGTATTTGACTGTTGCTGTTCAATTCGCTTACTCGTTTTAAGTCAGCGCGAATTGGATCAGCTCCAAGCTGTTCGGTTGTGGTGGAATCCATGGCCGCCACATAAAAATCCGCCACTCTTTTCCTTGTAGAGCCCGGTTTAGCTTTTGTATCTACGGACGCTTCGGTCAGAATCTTCTTTAATGCGTTTACATTAAAGTCGCGAAGAATGCTAAAACTTCCCCACGTAGTCTCTTTCGCTGGAATTGAATTATTCTTTAGCCAAACCCCACCCGCATATTCAACGAAGTCATCACCTGGTTTCACCAACGTATTCATATTAGCAGGATCGATGAATTTTGCTTTGCCTGGATCTTGCGAATGAACGGCAAGTGCGAAAAATAAAAATAGCAAGCTTAACGAAGCAGCTCTTTTGGATAAACAAATCGTTGTCATGGTATTGGTTTTCATTGTGTTTAAAGGTTGGATATTACTAAATGCTACCCGAATTTCCTTATCGATTATTTAGAAGTAGATTAGACTATTCAGATGGCCTAATTTCATTGTGAACCTTTTAAACTCGACTCCAATTGGCGAATCATCAAAAAATCGAGAAAATAAGTAGCCATCAATGCAACCATCATAAGGTCAACCAAGTCTTGTCTAAAACTATGCTTATGAAACCTTTGATTACCTGTTTATTAATAGCGGCATCTGCACTTTCGGGCACTGCTCAAACCCTTGAAAAAAATGTAGGCCACTTTAGAAAAGTGATCGTATCGCCAAAGATCAACCTGGTGATGGTGGCAGGGGAAAATGAATCAGTGAAAATCAACTACGCCAATGTTGATGCTTCCAAAATAAATATTGTGGTAAAAAATAATGCGCTCCATATTTATTTGGACGGATCGAAATACACCGAGAAGCGTGAACGAGTGAAGAAAGATGGTTGGGTAGATAGAGAAAGCGTGTACCGTAATGCAAGTATCACTGCTTATGTCACCTATCACAAGCTTGGTAAATTAGTAGTTCGTGGCGAACAAGAAGTGGATGTGCAAAGCGCCATTGATAACAAAAAATTTAAGTTGAGTGCGTATGGTGAATGTAACATTACGCTTGCCTCATTACAGACTGGTAAATTTAAAGCCTCTATGTATGGGCAGCACACCTTAAAAATAAATGCAGGAGAAGTCGATACTCAAAAATATAAATTATTTGGTGAGAACAAGATTGATACCCAGGCAATCCAGAGCGAAGAAATCGCTTCTACTACTTATGGTGAAAGCAAACTAAAACTCAATGCCAATGAAAGTTTGCGGTTGGTCACTTTTGGAGAATCGGATGTAAAGGTAAGGGGCGGAGCGGAAGTCAATAAGTTTACGTTCGGAGAAGTTGCTGTTAATAGATAGGTAGTCATCTCTTCTTTGCTACCACAACTAACGTATCAAATGCATAAGAAGGTCGGGGAATAATTTCCTCGACTTTAAATCCTTCATCCTCCAAAAAAACCTTCGTTTCGTTTTCCTCAAAGGTTCGAATGGTGGATTTGTCTTCACCAATTTTTTTCCAACCTCCATCGGTTTGCTCCTCATAAAAAACGGATAACCAATCAAATGCTCTCTGCTGAGCCAGATTTATTTTCCAAAAACTTTCGCGCCGAAATCTCTTATTCCCCACCATAGCCTGATGAGTAACCGATTTGCCATTTTTTATTAATGGAAGAAAATGAGATGCATCAATGAAGTCAAAACAGAGAAGGCCTGGTTCAGTTAAGTTTTTATAAATAGAATTAAATGCATTACGCACGTCTTGGTCAGCAACCAAATAACTGATTGAGCGGCCGGTGATGATACAAGACTGAACGGCTTTCACCAGATTGAAGTCCCGCATGTCTTCTTTTATAAAATCAATTTCTGGATTATTCTTTCTTGCGATGGCTAGCATATCCCCACTTAAATCCATCCCAACATAATCAACATGACTGGCAACAAACCGATGAGCTAGGTTTCCTGTTCCGCAACCTGCTTCCAACACGGATTGACAATGATATCTTTTTACTATTGAAGAATAAAAAACAAACTCATCCTCATAGTTGATAAAAGTTTGGTACATACTTTCGTAAATTTCAGAAAGGTTGCTGTAGAGAGTGTTCATCGGATCTTGCTTCGATCGAATTTAAGAATTATTCTGCGATCTTGACATTGAAGCCAATTCTTTATAAAATGAAGCGCCCATACCATTGCATTAAAATCATCTTCTGTCTGATCTTCTTGTTCATGCACTCCTCAAGTCAGGCGCAAGGAGTTAACAAAAAGTTTAAAGTTATTGCATTTTACACCGCACAGAAAGATCTGGCTCACATCAGTTTTGTTCACGAAGCAAACCGATGGTTTCCTAAAGTCGCAAAGCAAAATAATTTTTCTTACGATTCTACAAACGATTGGACAAAACTGACCGATAATTTTCTTTCTCAGTATCAGGTTGTGATTTTTTTAGATACGAGACCTGAACTTGACGAGCAGCGAGTTGCTTTCAAAAATTATATGGATAATGGTGGAGCGTGGATGGGATTTCATTTCTCTGCGTTTGCACTAACACCATCTGATTACCCACAAAACTGGGACTGGTACCACATTCAGTTTATCGGAGCCGGTCAATACAAGAGCAATACCTGGCGGCCTACCTCCGCCATTCTAAAAGCTGAAGACAACAATCATCCCGTTACAAAACATTTGCCGGGTAAATTCAAATCATCGCCCAATGAATGGTACCGTTGGGAGAAAGATTTGCGTAAAAATCCTAATATCAAAATTCTATTATCAATTGATTCTTCCAGTTTTCCCCTTGGCACGGGGCCAAAGCTTCATGAAATATGGCATGTTGGTGATTACCCTGTGGTATGGACTACCAAAAACTACAAAATGATTTATTTCAATATGGGGCACAACGATATTGACTATGAACACCACACAAACAAAGAATTGTCGTTTCAATTTGACAATGAAAAGCAAAATCAATTGATCCTTAACGCTTTGTTGTGGCTTGGACGAGGAGAACTTTGAGCGCAGTGGATAGTACATTCGAGCTGGAATAAGCGTATCTTTACCTACTTCATCAATAAAACTCTGCCTCTTTCGCTGTTTCAATGAAAAAAATACTTTTCCTAAGTGTGTTCCTTACCCCTTCACTAATAGGTGCTCAAACAGATTCGTTAGTTTATAAGGCGAGTAGCAAGGGAAGCAAGTTCGAAAAAGTTAGCCTTGAGAAAAAAGCAGAAACCTACTCTATCACCATTACGGTAACGAATATCCGCAATCACAAAGGAGTGATCCGCTTCAAATTTTTTGATGACTCCACCCCGTTTCCACATGATACCGGATTCAGGAAGGTTGTGGTAAAGAAATCAGAAATAACCGGTGATTCCTTTACGGTAACTTACGATGGCTTTATTTCTCGATACATGGGCATCGCCTTGCTCGATGATGAAAATAACAATTGGAAACTGGACATGGGGTGGTTCTTACCGAAAGAAGGACACGCATTTTCTGATTACCATCACACTGCGTTGCGCAGACCAGTTTACAAGGATTTTCGATTTCTCTTGACTGGAAATAAAAAGGTGATGATGAAGATGAAATATTATTAATATAATTTGAATACGATGAATATTGTAAGAAGCTGGCGCGAACAGAAAGTAATGCTGAAAAGAAGATTTCCTATCCTCTCGGATGAGGACTTTGTTTTTGAAAAAGACGGACGAGAAACCATGCTTGCCAAACTGGAAGCTAAACTTAACAAATCAAGAATGGAGTTGGATTCGCTATTCGCGGAGCTACAGCTTTATTAGATTTATTCAGAAGCTTTAATCCTGTCTACGCTGCTTCATGAGCAGCCACACGAGCAGCAAACGAATTGGTTTGAAATGCTTTTTGAGGAACTGAAATAGTTAATGTACTTCCTTTTCCAAAAGTGCTATCTATTTCTAAATCACCGCCTGCCATTTGCAAATACTCACGGCAAAACGAAAGCCCTAAGCCGGTACCCGTTTCGTTATTTGTACCTTCAGCGCTTTTCATTGCCTGGGAACCCTGCAAGGTTTTGAGTACCTCATTACTCATTCCAACGCCAAAGTCAATAACCCGAATTAATGAAGCTTTCTCTGTTACCTCACTATGAATAACAATATCATCCTCTTCATGTGAAAATTTAATGGCGTTCGAAATTAAATTTCGAAGGGTGAGGTTTAAGATGTTACGGTCGAAGTTGACCCAGTGATTTTTAGACAACTCATTTTTGATTGAAAGCTTTTTAGAGGAAGCTATCGTTTCAAATAATTCAATGTTTTCTTTAACAATTTCTTTCAAATCAATTCTTTCAAATTTCGGCTTAGCTCCTCTCAACTGGTTGGCTGTCCAGAGAAGGATGTTATCTACCAACCGGCTCGTTTTAGTCAAGTCATCTTCAATTCGTTTCGAGTAGTATTTGAATTCTTCGGCTGTAATTGACTTTTGGTTGTAGGTATTCAAGATGCCGCGAAGCGAATTCAATGGGCTTTTGATGTCGTGCGAAACAATTGAAAGTAATCTTTCTTTCACGTTGTTGGCTGTAGTCAATTGTTCTGTGCGCTCATCCACCATTTTTTCAAGGCTTTGATTAAGCTGCTCCAGATTTTTAAAGGAGTTGGCAAAATGATTGGCCAGCAGGTAAACCTGAAATAAAAGAAATACAAGCACACCGGTTTCCACCAAATGCATCAACGGAATATTGACGTTATGGAGCAAGGAATTTTTTATTATCTCCAGTGCGATAAATGGAAATGCTACCATAATACCAATAAAAATAATCCGAGCATCTTCATTGCCACTGCCTCTCGCTTTTCCTGCTGAATAAAGTGCATAGAGGAAGGTAAGAATCAAGGCAGCGTGCCCAACATCTAAAAACTTTCCGTAAACATAGTGCGGCGTTACCAGCACCAATAAGCAAAGGAGGATAGAAATAGTCACAAAAAATTTAGTTGGCCATTGGGGAGCCTCGTGCTGAAATAATTTCGCTATGTAAAGGGGAAAGAAAGCGATGATAGCGTACACACTCTCAAATTCAATCTTTTTCCAGATCTCCCAAGGTACGTAAGGAAATAAATTAGGCAACAAAAAAGAACCGCCATAAACAATCATAGCACGCAACGCTACACCCAAGCAAATCAGGGCAAGCCAGAGATAAGATTTACCTCGTTGAAATAAAGAGTAGAGAATCAATTGATAAATGAACATTGCCATCAGGCTGCCTGCAAAAAAATTATTAATGCCCTGTGTTTGATTCAGTCGCAACATTAACGCTGAGGTATTGCCAAGTTCAGGCACGCCAGAAAAACCTCCGACGAAAGAAGTATAGTTAACCACTTGAACAATCAAATCAAGATCAGTTACTTTCGGCGGAACAGCCAATACGATTCCGGTTAATTTCGATCGATAAAATTGTTTATCCGTTGTAACGTTGCCGTTCTCTGCAACCTTTTCACCATTGATCCAGATTCTAGCGGCTGAGTTAATGGCGGGAAAATAAATCGATAGTCCCTTGGTTTGAGGTGGAAGCTTTATTTTTGTTCGATAGGTGGCAAAACCTAGCGAAGGATAGTCACTCACTCGGTTCCATCCGCCCGGAAAAATTAATTCCCCTTGTTGATTCCCGTCAACAAAATCTTCAGGCGTTAAAAGTCGATTCCAATAAAATTGCCACTTGGCGGAGATGGGCTGCATTCCGTGTTGATCAAAGTCAACATGGGTTAAATCAACTTCGGAATTTTGAGCAAAAGCACCATTGAAGGTAATAGCAAGAAGTAAGAAAGAAAGTTTTAGGTCCACACAGGAAATTTACGTGAAATCAATAAAAAAAGGTAGTTGGGTATCTTGGTTTGCTACGAGATTACCACTCTTTGACAAGCATTTACCAATGTCATGCTCAGTCAGCCTAACATTATTATGCAACTGTGGCTATTGCCCCGCTATTCGGTTGTTCTTTCGATTGTAAATACTCCGTTGGAGTAACGCCGAACTGTTTTTTGAATGATTTGGAAAAATAAGAATGATCTTCAAAGCCTACTTTGAAACCAATTTGTGAAACCGAATCAGCTTGATGAAGTAGAAGATGGGCTGCTTTTCGTAAGCGAATATTGCGGATCAATTCGCTGGGTGGAAATCCAGTAACGGTTTTTATTTTGCGATGCATGCTCGTGCGGCTCATTCCCATCTCTTTGGCCATCTGCTCCACACCAAACAAAGGATCATTCATATTATTTTCCACCACCTCAATTGCTCTCTTGAATAATCGCTGATCGGACGAATCAACAGGAACTTCCATCGCCAATGCATTCTTATATTTTTCTGAAACCTCTTTGTTTAGAATTGTCAGGTTATCTATTTCAAGATTAAGTATCTGGCGGTTTTTCCGTTCACGATATTCTTGAAGATAATATAACAGGATTGAAAAAGCACCGAATAGAATAAATCCAACGACAAGAAGATTCCTATAGATTTCCTCAACTTGCTTCTCTTGTTGCAGCAGTTTTATGTTTTGCTCTTTTTTCTCTAACTCATACCGTGTCTCCATCTCAACAATTTGGCGCGTTTTGGCCACGTTGAGAAGACTGTCCTGTACATTATAATAATTCTTAAAGTATTCGAGCGCTTCATCTGCTTTTCCTTCGCGAATTTTTAAATTAACCAAGCCGGAATAAGCGCGTTTCAAGCTTCTTTTTAAACCCATCTCCCGCGACAGCCTAAGGGATTTCTGCAGGTAGTATTCAGCCTCGCTATGATTTCCTTTTCCTATAGAAGCATTTCCGATAATGGCTGAAATTGCCGCCTCTGCTGACTTGTTTCTTGTTTTCGGTGAGGTTGCAATTAATAAGGCGCTTTTAAAATAAGTAAAAGCCAAATCCGGGTTTGTATCCAAATAACATTCTCCAATGTTCGCTGTTATTTGCGACAACTGAGCTTTTGAAATTGGTCGCTCTTCTACAATGGACAAGGCCTTAGTATAAAGTTGCAAAGCGGTGTCCTTGTCTTCTTGGAGAAATTGAATTACACCGGCGAGGTTATAAACCCTAGCTAGCAAGTCCCAATTTTTCAGTTGCAACGATATCTTTTCCGCCTTGTTGATGTACAATTCTGCTTTCTTGCTCTCTCGTTGATCCATATATCCGCGGGCCAGGATTTGGAAACCTTCTGCTAAAATAGGTTTGAAATTTTCACGGTCAGCAATAGCTACCGTCTCCATCCCTTTTTCAATGGCCAAATCATTGTCGCCCATTGCCCAATAGCAATGACCGATTCTATAATAGGCAGTAGCAATACCTTTATTAAAGAGAAGATGTTGGGCAATTATTAAAGCTTGCTCCGCATATTGTTGTGAGTTGGTAAAATCAATCCATCGATACTGGTAGCTTAGTTCATTTAAGATGTTAACCTTAATGGTATCTTCCTGAGGATGGTTTTTCAATGCTGCATTAAGGCTATCCACACGGTTCTGGGCAGAAGCCAATTGAAAAATGCCAACTAAGAGCGCTAAAATTAAAGCACGCATATTTGTTCAGGTAGCGAATGAATGTAGCACTGTAACGGAAGCGGTCCTCAGCTGACCATCATAATGGTACGCTGTTACAAGGCATGGAACGTTCTTACCAGTTTTTGGTTCGCCATTACCAGGTAATTTCGCACGCTGCTGTGAAATCAAAAAATGTAAGGCCTGCTAAATTTTCAAGATATTACGGGCCAGGATTCTGCTTTTGGAATATCCTTTAGCCGAAAATAAACTGGCAACCCTTTTTCTTTAGCAATCCGCACATCATTGTCGGCGCCTGTCGATGCTCCCTCCAGGCGAAGCACCGCATCGCATTTTTCCAAAATACCGTGAGCTACGGGATATTGGATTTCATTCCAGATTTCATCTCCCGGTTTTTTAGACCCTGCGAGTTTAATCAAAGGTAATGCTACCCATTCACCAATCATGGGTACATGACCTAAGCGAAAAATTGGTAATGCCACCGATTCAAGGTAACGGAGGTTTTGCTCCATCAATTTCGGATCGTCATTGGTGCCACCTCGGTAAGGACCTGCAATCAATATCAACATAGTGTTTTAATTAGAATACAAATTTATCCACAATAGTAAAGAAGGCGATTAAGGTAGATTAAGAAATGGGCCCCTTACTCATTTTTTTTCTTAGTGCACTCAAAAACTCCGGGGTTATGCCCAAATACGAAGCAATTTGCTTTTGCGTCAATTGCTTTGCGATGGCAGGATATTTTTCTAAAAACTTTTCATAACGTTCCTCGGCAGACAATGAAAGATTTTGCAGTATCCGTAACTGCTCTCGTATATAAGAGTTTTGCATTAGAATTCGGAAAAACCGCTCAAACTTTGGTACTGTACTATACAGGCTCTCCAAGTCTTCCTTGGTTAGCTGAAACACGGTGCTGTCATCGATAGCTTCAATGGACGTCATCGCAGGCTGTTGATTGATAAAACAAGGCATATCGGTTATCCACCAATCAGTGACGGCAAACATGATGGTTACTTCATTGTCATCATGGTCTTGATAAAATGAGCGCAATGCTCCTGCGTGAACATAGTTGATGACCGTGCAGAGCTGCCCCGCTTGAAGTAAAAATTCTTTCTTTCTTATGTTTCTTATTTTCAAAAGGGAAATGAAATAATCGATCTCGGTCTGATCAAGAGAAATGTGCCTCGCCAAATGAGAAAGTATTGAACTGTATTCCATCTTTATTGGGTACTAAACAACATCAGCTCTTCATTATCAACGGGCGTGTAAATTGTTTTAATGAACTTCAGTCCTATTTTTTCTAAAAGTTGTCTTGATCGTTTGTTTGTAGGAACCGTAATTGCCAGGATGGTTTTTAAATTCAACTTGTTTTTGGCGTAATTAATCGTGGCATTTGCAATTTCAAATGCATAGCCCATGCCCATGAACGCTGGCAAAAAAGAAAACCCAATATCAGGATTTTCTAAAGTATCCCGTTTAAGAATGCCGCACATGCCAATAGGAGTTCCATCTTTCAATTCCACCATTGACAATCCGAATCCGCTTTCTTTATAGCTTTTTAGAGGACCATTTTGTAAGTAGCTGATTGCAGCATCTTCTGTTCTTATATTTCTGTCCCCAATAAATTCTAACCATCCCGGAGTATTGACCAACTCAACAATAAATTTTGCATCCGTCAACTCAAATTGACGAAGAACTAATCGTTCGGTTTCTAAAATCCTTTCCATTAAAAATTATTCATTGATTTCTACTTGCAGAATATGAAGTATCCGGTGAATAATCGGCGCAAAGAAAACAGCAGTGATACTCAGAAAAGCCACACCACTGTACAAGGCATAAAAGGAAGAAAATAGTTTTGACGTTGGCGTAGTCATCTCTGCCACCGGACCCATCCCCGTCAAAATCATGCACGCCATATAAAAGCTATCAAGCCAATTCAATTGACCATAGAATTTGTATCCCAGTGTTCCTATCAATACCGAAAGCGCTATGAGTAGTAAACAAAATAAAGTATAGCGGCCAAGGCGGAGAAAGAAATGCGACAACGGAACGACTTTCTGTTTGCGATGTTCAAATTTCATAAATCAAAATTATTCAGTGCCGCGATACTCTTTGGTAAGCTGATTAACAATTTCGCTCATCAGGCGAATGCTATTCACATGCTCGATCGCTGGCCCTGCGCACCAAACGGTCTTATAGGTTGCGCTAAAAGCTGCTTTCTTCACTGCTTTCATTCCGCGCCAAGCTATTAACATCTTGGCATATTTCTTTAACGTTTTATTGTTGTTCAAAATCCATTCGAGGAAATTTGCTTTCGTGCCGAGTTGTTGAACGTAAGGAGTATTGATCACCGTCAATGCTGAACCCGATAGTTTTGTGCTGCGTACAATATCTTTTTCACCATAGTCAACCATCGCTTGCTTATACTCAGATGAAATATCTGCTTCGTGGCAGGCTATAAAAATTGTTCCGACAGAAACTCCGGCTGCTCCCCAATTCATCGCTTGCTTAATGTCTTTTCCATGAGCGACACCTCCAGCTGAAATAATCGGAATAGAAATATTTGCTTTCAACTCTTCAATCAAGTTTTGTGGAGAAATATTTCCCGCATGACCACCCGCTCTGTTATTCACAGCAATCACAGCATCAGCACCTAAGCCTTCTACGATCTTGGCGTATTTTAAATCAACTACATCACAAAAAACTTTTATACCTAAAGGCTTGCATAGCTCGATCGTTTCACGTGGACTGCCCAACGAAGTGATAATGTAGCTTACGCCTACCTCAGCCAGTATTTTGAGTTGTGGTTTATATTTTGGGTTTGATTTGTTAACGATCAGGTTTACACCAAACGGTTTATTGGTTGCCGCTTTGATATCAGCAATCGCGGCTCGCAACTCGGCATCCGTTCGATAGTTCAATGCAGGAAAAGCTGCGGTCACTCCGTTGGCCAATGCAGCTTTTATCATTTTAGTATTCGAAATCAAAAACATGGGAGCAACCAAAATCGGATACTCGATGCCCAACATTTTGTCAAGAGTAATTGTAGATGCGCTCATGCCTGGCGTTTCAGAATCGGCTTGGCAATTCTATGAATTTCTAGTTTTTACTGTTGCCGGTTTCATTAAGCGCAAGGTGGCAACCAGTGTGAGCAAAAAAGCCAGAAGGCTGAACGCGGCCGCAAAAGGGAAAAAGAAAATCAATTCATCAATTCCCCAGGCCAACAGTATGAAGGAAAGAACGAAAAGGATGTTTTTTACGAGTGATATTGAATGCGGTGTTACGTTTGAGGTAATCCAGAGAACAGCTGTAATTAACAGCAATGCCAATGTACAGGCAAAACCATATCCATCATAATATTCTGCCATGCTACGCTCCACGCCCATAAACGGAAATTTGTGCGCAGTCATCGATTCAATCACAGCTTGCTTTGCTGCGTCAGGTGTTTTTTTCCATGACAATGCACCAATGGTATGCCCGATGGCATGAAGCAACATTAGGATGGCGGCTATTCGGAGAAGTACTTTTGGATTCATAGTTTTATTAGTTGAGTGTTGTTATAATAAACATAGATTTTATTACAAGTTAGCATCAACTTTGATACTGGCTGCACTTCTCCAAATTATTTTGTTATCATCTCCGCTCCAAACATGATGCGATGGCCATCAATCGTGCGAATGGAAAACTCGCGCTGGCCCCACGGCTTGTCAGCTATTTCACTCAAGACGTCTACCTCTTTCGAGGAATATTCATGATAAAGCTCATCGATATTTTCCACATCAACGTATGCAAAGTAGGCATGATCGCCGGTTTCAAAAGCGGAAGGTTCATCCGCGCACTCACCGAGCATGACAACAAATTTATCACGCCCCAGAAAATGCCAAC
>Ga0302164_10000086_pt1 | contig 40106 bp, 36 predicted proteins | sample I_Fen_E3_1_FD_193500 | JGI IMG/M metagenome (GOLD analysis project Ga0302164, IMG submission 193500) | Peat permafrost microbial communities from Stordalen Mire near Abisko, Sweden - I_Fen_E3_1 | ecosystem: Environmental > Terrestrial > Soil > Wetlands > Permafrost | place: Sweden: Abisko...
AACAATTGCCGGTAATAGGGTGGGTTGTAATTCATGCCCATCGATGGTGGCCTGAAACCCTGTATCAGCAAGCCCCACCAGCTATCGTTTTCCCCAAAATTAATTGGGCCTTCCATAGCGGTCATGCCTTTTGCTTTAAGCCAGTTTGAAGCAGTGATAAATAAAGTGTTTGCTGCATCCTGGTTATTGATACATTCAAAAAAACCTATTCCTCCGGTAGGCGTTCCCGTTACATGTGCCTTTTCTAAATTGATGAATGCAGCGATACGGCCCACCAGTTTTTTATTGTCGTATAAAAGCCACCGGGTGCAATGCCCATGTTGAAAAAAAGAATTGGTGGCAGGATTAAATATTTTTCTAATTTCATCCTGTAAAGGTGAAATAAAAGAAGGATCGTTTTTGTACAACACAAGTGGAAACCCGACAAACACCTCCTCATCAGCCTGGGTTACTTCTGATATATGGAACATATTAAGTTAGATATAGAAACAACGAAATTACCACTTTTCTTCATTGTCGGCAGCAGAAGGTTTATTGCTGAACTGTTTTTTAAAAACTGCTTTTTGCTGCAGCCTTTCAATAATAAGCGATGCAATTACGTTGCCGGCATCTTCAGTAGGGTTATCCAACAAGTGGAGCTTCAGTTTGTCTTCATTAATATCAATTTTATACAATAAAGCTACCAGTCTTTCAAAATTATTTTTTATCAGCTGATTAATGTGGGTAGCTAATTCGCTGTGCATTTTTTCAAAAGAAATTTTTTCCGGCAATGCTATTGCCAGCGTAGTATTGATGTCCTTGATCAACTCATTATTTTCAATCATATTTTTCCATTACGCCGGTTCCAAATAATGCAAAATCATATTTTACAGGGTCAGCGGCATCCAAAGTTCTTAAATAAGTAGTTAATTGCAAAGCAGCGGGCCAATCGGTTTTATCACTTTGCAGCAGGTTAAATTTTTTTGCCACCCGCAATACATGCACATCAATAGGCATTACCAGTTGTGCAGGCGAGATGTTTTTCCATATTCCAAAATCCACACCCTTTTTATCGTTGCGTACCATCCAGCGTAAATACATATTCAATCTTTTGCACGAAGATTTTTTTTCGGGTGATGCAATATGCTTTTTGGTTCGTTCAGGTATATCGGGTAACGAAAAAAAGTAATTATAAAATCCGGTTAATCCCTTTTCAATAGTAGTATCTTTTTTTTGCATGCCTTTTGTAAAGGCATTTTCAAGAGAGTTATGCTTTGAATAATGCATGTTAAAAAATTCAATGCAGTAAAGCAAGTCGGTGGTGTTAAATGTGCGGTGCTTAAAACCTTCTAATTTTTTCAGGTCTTTTTGTTGATGCTGCAATACAAATTGATGAGGCGCATTTTCCATCAGCTGCATCAACTCGTAACTTTTATTAATGATAGTAGTGCGGTTGCCCCAGGAAAAAATGGCGGCAAAAAAACCGGCGATCTCTATATCCTGCTTTTTAGTAAACTGATGTGGAATACAAATAGGATCGTGTTCAATAAAAGAAGGTTGATTGTAAAAATCAACCTTGCTATCTAAAAATATTTTCAAATTATTTTTAATCATCTCAACAACTACGTTGTAGTTTTTTTGTTACCACAGATTGCACAAATTAAATGCACCTAACCTGTGTCTTGTGTGTAATCTGTGGCAAAACTTCATTCACGAAGTGAATGTAAAAATTTATCCGATAGCTTTACGCAAATCTTCAATTAAATCATCTGCATCTTCAATACCCACACTTAGTCTTATCAATCCATCACTCAAGCCATTTTTAATTCTTTCTTCACGGGGTATACTGGCGTGCGTCATGCTTGCGGGGTGATTGATCAAACTTTCCACACCACCCAGGCTTTCGGCCAATGAAAATAAATGTGTGGATGATAATACTCTTTTTACTTCTGTCGCGCTGTCATCTTTCAATTCAAAACTTATCATGCCACCAAAACCATGCATTTGTTTTTTTGCAATGGTAAATCCTGCATTGTCTTCAAATCCGGGCCAGTATACTTTTGCAACTTTAGGATGATGGCGCAGCCAGCGTGCAATTTTTTCGCCATTCTCGCAATGCGCTTTCATGCGTACGCCCAAAGTTTTTATGCCTCTTAAAACCAAAAAACAATCCTGCGGCCCTGGCACTGCGCCGCAACTTTTTTGTATGAAGTATAATTTTTCCCTCAGGTCTTTATCATTCATCATTAAGCAACCTTGTATCACATCACTGTGGCCGCCCAAATATTTTGTGGCACTGTGCATCACCATATCGGCACCCAGGTCTAAAGGGTTTTGCAAATATGGCGATGCAAAAGTATTATCCACACAAAGCCATGCGCCGGCTTGTTTTGCAATGGCAGCCATGGCTTCAATGTCGGTAATATTCATTAAAGGATTGGTGGGGGTTTCTACCCATATCAATTTGGTATTGGCTGTTACAGCTGCTTTTACGTTTGCAGGGTTGGTAGTATCTACATAAATAAATTTGATGTTGTAGCGCTCCCAAACCTTGGTAAATAACCTATAGCTGCCACCATACATATCATTGGCTGCAATTACTTCATCGCCGGGGTTTAATAATTTAATTACGCTATCGGTAGCTGCAACACCGCTGCTGAAAGCCAGTGCGTATTTTCCATTTTCAATAATGGCATAGGCATCTTCTAAAGCTTTGCGGGTAGGGTTTTGGCTGCGGGCATATTCGTAGCCTTTATTTACACCAGGTGCTTCCTGTACATAAGTTGAGGTTTGATAGATGGGGGTCATTATTGCCCCTGTGCTTGGGTCGGGCTCAGCACCGGCATGAATTAATTTTGTGGCAAGTTTCATGATTATATTTTATGAAAAAATTAGACTGCAAAGATGACTAAATTATCTGAGCAGCGCATAAATATCTCCAGTCAAAATTATTGTCAGCGTGGGCGGGTTTGGCGTCTATTTTTTTAGTTAAAACATTTTGCCGCAGAATTTTTGAGGTTACCAGTTTCTTCTTTGCTTCATAGATGTACTCCTGTAAAATTTTATTTTCCATCCATTGCTGTTGCGGCGGCTCATATCCTACTTTATCTTTGCGCCATACTATTTCATCGGGCAGTTTTTTATCTATGGCTTTTCGCAACAGCCATTTGGTCCAGCCATCATGAATTTTAAAATTGGAGGGCAGCGAAAAAATAAATTCTACCAGCTTGTGATCTAAAAAAGGCAAACGCACTTCCCTGCCATGTGCCATGCTGTTCCTGTCTGCATAGCGCAATAATTCTTCCAGCCCCAATTCGGTGGTATTAAAATGTAAAATATCGTTAAGTTTGGTTACAACCGGCTTATGTATTCCTTCCCACTCTTTTCCTCTCTGCGCTTTTAAAAATTCGGGTGCAATATCTGGTTGATGAATGGTTTTGAGGTATTCATTTTTTTCCAGCTGCATAGCTGCATGCATGGGAAGAAAAGCAGCAAAATAATTTTTTAAATTCAAAGTAAAGGGAACATGGTTTTTCCGGAAAGCCTTTTTTTCTTTTTGTGCGGCGCCCAGTTTATGCCTGCTTAAAACTTCCTGCAAAAACCATTGAATGTACCGGTGATAACCGGCAAGCGTTTCATCTGCACCCTGTCCGTCGAGCAATACTTTTACCTGCTGTTGTTTGGCCAACTCAAATACTTTAAACTGGGCATAAATGCTACCGGATTGAAATGGTTCTTCCTGGTGATAGCAAAGGGTTTCAAAATCTTTTATTAAGCCCTCTGCAGAGGGTTGCACTTTAAAATTGGCTACATTGAATTGATGGCATACCGTATTGATGAAGGGGGACTCATCTTTTTCAAAACCGGGAAAAATGGCCGAGAATGTTTTTAACTCATTGCCCTTGAATTGTAATTCGTGCAGGGTGGCAAGGATAGAAGAACTGTCTAACCCGCCACTCAGGCTTGTTCCTACAGCCACATCACTTCTTAACCTATTGCTGACAGAAGTGGTAAACAACTGATTAAATTTTTCGATGGCATCTCCGGCATTGATATCAATTCTTATTTCTTTATCAATACGCCAGTATTTTTTTATGCTTAGTTTTTTAGTGCCTGGCTGATATAGCAAAAAATGAGCCGGCGGTAAAGAATAGATGTCTTTAAAAAATGTTTGTTCCTTATCGGCCGAATTTTGAACATGGCCCAATGCAAGGTAATTGAGCAACATTTTTTCTTCAATCGTTTTTTCAACACCAATGGCCCACAGCGCTTTCATTTCACTTGCAAAAAAAAGATAGTGTTCATTCTCATAATAATAAAATGGTTTTTCGCCAAAACGGTCTCTTGCAGCAAAGAGTTGCTGTTCCTTTTCATCCCATATGGCAAAGGCAAACATGCCATCAAAATATTTTATACAATCTTCTTTCCAGCAATCGAATGCCGCTAAAATTACTTCGGTATCAGATTTGGAGCGAAAGGAATAGCCCTTCTCCTGCAACTGGTCTTTTAATTCAATGTAGTTGTAAATTTCTCCATTATGCACAATGGAGTAACGGTTTAAATATCCCATGGGTTGTGCGGCTGCCTCACTTAAATCAATTACAGAAAGACGGCGGTGGCCCAGCAGTACATTGCCTCTTTCATTCTTCCATATACCATCGCCATCAGGCCCGCGGTGTGCTAAGGCATGGGTCATTTTTTTTAAATGCACATCTGGTATTGTTTCTGCCGCCGTTGAAAGTATGCCTGCAATTCCGCACATATTGTAAATATCAATAAAAATAATGAGTGCAGCCGCGGCATAAATAAGAAAATTTTTTTTCACCTTTGACGAAAGCAGGGTTACCACCGATCACACAAATTTTTTCGATTTGTTTTACCAGGTAAAAAATAAAACGATAGTTAAAAGCCCAATGGTTCTTTAGCGGAAAAAATATTAAAACGAAATGGGCAAAACAGCTTTTGCATTATCCCATGCCATAATTAAATTGGCCCCTGTTGGCGATTCCTGGAATACCATAGTGAAGTACTCAATAATTTTATCAGTTTTTTCTGCTGGTATGTCTACAGTAACCAGATCTTTTGTGGTATCAGGATGCAGGCCCCAGGAATAAAGGTTGCTGTTGAATACAATGGTCCATTTGTTTTCAAAAGGGATACAATAAATAACATAACGGCCTTTGGCCATTTTTTTACCGGCAATAGTTACTGCTTTAAAAAATTCAATTTCTGTGGCTTCGTTTGCACCCAGGCGCCAGTAATTGCCATATTGCTGCACACATTTCGGGGGCGCTTCGTTGCCAAAAATAGTGCGGCCATTTTTTTGCGGCCTGCTGTAAATTACCCTTGCCAGTAAAGCTGCAGAGTCGTTGCCGTTCATTAATTGCGTGGGATAATTTACCGGGTAATAACTTATATCCAGTGGCGATACATCAACTGTAACATAGGGATTATAAGTTTTAGCGGGCTCAATTACCGGTCGGGTAATTTCAACAGGTGCTTTATTGTTGCTGATTGAAGTACATGAAGTAAAACAACATGCAATCAATGTTATAATAACCCCATATGTAGTTGTATGCTTTAGCATCAATAACCTGTAATTAAAAAATAATTGGTAAACTTACTTTCACATCGTCCCACGCAATGATCAAACTGGCGCCATTTGCAGCTTTATCAAAAGCCATTACAAAAGCTTCGGTAATTTCAGTTTGTTTTTGCACTGGTAAATCAATTCTTGCCAGGTCTTTCTTTATATCGTATTTAAACGAGCCCCAGGTATCGGTATCCTTATTAACAATGATTGTCCATTTATCAGCGTAAGGGATGCAATACAAAGTATACCTGCCCTTTTTTATTTTGATGTTGTTTATTTTTACGTTTTGATAAAATTCTATCTCTGTAGCTTCATTAGCACCCAGCCGCCATACTTTACCATACTCCAGTAAATCACCAAAAATAGTGCGGCCATTTTTTTGCGGCCTGCTGTAAATTACCCTTGCCACTATGGGATCGGTAGCCTTATCCTGAATTTTTAATACCGGGTATCCATTAGGATAGTAGCTCATGTCCATCGGCGATTTATCAACCGGCGGTAATTTGCTTTGAGCCCTAGCCCCGGTTATCAAAAAGCAAAGTATAACTACTGCTGCAAAAAATTGCTTCATAAAATATTTTTTTCAAAGATAAACCAATCAGGCATTTAACAATTGCTGCAATTGATGTGCGGCAAATTTTTTTATGGCCGGATAAAATTCGTGATACAATAAATTCATGCTATCATAATGCTCATTAAAGATTTCAAATGCAATGGTACTCTCTGTAAGATAACTGGAACGCCTTACAAGGCCTTCAAAACTCTTCTCGATACCCTGCCTGCTTTTATAATTGTACAACCAATCGTATTTTGTCATGTAAGGTAAAACCTGTTGAAAATTTAGTGGCAGTATTTCAACATTTGCTTCCAGGATACTATAGGTGGAAAGGGCAAAGGTTTTTAAATCGTCGTCTGTTAAAAATTCTGAGGAGTCGTTGGCTAAAAAATGATCATATGCCACATCTGTAAATGCACCGGCATATAAGCGGTATTGCGGCCTGAAAAATTGTTTTAACTCCCTTGTTGCTGCATGTGTATCTGTAAAATTGTCGATAGCCCTGTGCAGCTGGATGCCTTTTTGTACACCATCAGGATAATCAAACTGCAGTTTACCCTTTACAAAATCACTGATCATATTACCCACTACAATTTGCGGTTGCTGAAAAGAAAGATGTGCATGGGCTAAGAAATTCATTTTGTGGCGCTTGGTGTGGGATAAAGATAACTTTTATCTCACGACGGATACCAGGCGCTGCCGCATTTACTTTTTAACAATACCAAAACAAGTTTTAGGATTTTATTAAGGAAAAACAGCAAAGCTTTTACCACAAAGGGTTTTATACGGTTGGCGAAAATGTTTTATGAGCCATGGGTTACCGCTTATACAAAGCTTAACAATGCTTAACGTTATTAGTAAAGAAACGTTTTACAGTAAAGTTAGCCGTATATAAATTTGCTGTATCATGTAACCACTGCCAGCCATGAAGGCAGTTATTTTAAACCAAAAAAAGTATAGTTATGAAAAAATTAAGAACAGTTTTTGCAGCCGCAGCATTGCTGCTTGCTACAAGCGCATTTGCCGCAACAGGACCAGAAAAAGTATCTCCAAGGGTAAAAGCAGTATTTGAAAAAAGCTTTTCAGGAGCCGCTAATGTTAACTGGGAAAAAAGCGACGATTATTATTTTGCTTCTTTTACCCTCAATTCAAAGCAAACCTCGGTTGCTTACAACGAAAACGGAGAGTTACTGGGTATTTCAAGAGTTATTGCCACAGCACAATTGCCCATCAGCGTGGCTTTGGCAATAAGCAACAAGTACGAAGGTTATACTGTGGCTAAATCTGCAACAGAATTAACCTACGATGGCCAAACCAGTTATTACATTTCTATTGAAAACAACAAACAGATTTTAAGACTTAAATGCACCAGCAGTGGCGATATTGATATTGATAGTAAAACAAAGAAATAGTTTGTTAGGGTTTTGGGCTGTTAAGACCTCCATATGTTGGGGGTCTTAATTTTTATGGCCAATAATGCTTTTAAATTTAACGGTTAGAGACACCCGGCACTACAGGTAAACTTTCGTTACCCACTTCGTTTACACTTTGTACCGCAAAAAAATAATTGTCTTTGCTATAGGGTAATTTAATAGCAGTGTCTGAGGTAAATAATTTCTTTTGCCATACCGCACTGGTAGTTTCTCTTATCAAAATATAATAACCTTTTATTTTGCCAAAGGATGGTTTATTCCAAAAAAGATAAGTAGAGTTACCCAGTTTTTTCACATCCATCTTTACCGAATCGGGCATGGGTGGTGCTTTGGCAAGATTGGCAAGGTTAGAAAGATTCATAGCGGTGTTCTTCTTCAGGTACTCATAATCAATATGGGCTTCCAAATCGCCATAGTCAATGTTATTTTCTGTTCTGATATTTTGATGCTGCCTGGTATAATTCTCGTTCATTTCGGTAATTCTTACCGCAGCAAAGCCACGTTGTACATAAGGGGTATGATCGCCACCGCGTAAAAAGCGATCATTACGGTAGATCATAACAATTTGCAGGTTGTCAACATAGCGTTCGCCAATTTCTTTTACATAACGGGCAAGTTGCCTCGATTTACCATCATTTTCCAACCCCAGGTTTCGGATGTTGGCTGCATTTTTTTCAGTTTCAAATGCAGGAAGCCCCTCGCTGAATACCCTGATTCTTGTATTGTCGATAATATTGGTTTCGTTACTATTGTTGCTGCCCATAATATCATTATTTAAAACCGCCTCGATATTCCAGTTCTCTTTTTTTGCTTTTTCGCTCATAAAGTTGGCGCCCAGCAAACCCTGTTCCTCGCCACTTACCGCAACAAAAATTATAGTGGCAGGAAAAGAGTGTTTACTCATTACCCTTGCGCATTCAATAACTGCAGCGGTTCCGCTGCCATCGTCATTAGCCCCGGGGGCATCGCCAATACTATCGGTTGGGCTGCTGCGCATATTATCTAAATGGCCACTGATTAAATAAATGCGTTTGTCGGCAGGGTCGCTACCCTTAAGAACGGCTACAACATTTCCCAATACAATCTTCCTGTCTACCCTTCTGCCATCGGGCTGCAGGGTGGTGGTATCTATATAACAGGTTAGTCTTCCGCCAGATGAGGCTGCCGTTTCCTGGAATTTATGCAATACCCAGTTTCTGGCGGCACCAATACCACGGCTGTAATTGCTTTGGGTGCTTAATGTATTTCTTGTTCCAAAAGCCACCAGTGTTTTGATGGTGGATTGCAAGGAATCCGGAGAAACTTCCTTTACCATATTTTCAATTTCAGGATCCCGCTGAATGGTGGTTTGTGCAAACAGGGGCATACCGCAAACAAAAAGCGGTAAAAAATAAAATAGCTTCATAAATAAAATTGAATACTAAAAATACAAATAAACACATAGGAATGCATAAGATTTTATAAAACCCTTAGCTTAAACTATTAAAGCCTAAAACCTGAATAGCATTGTTTAAACATGTAGTTTGAAGTACGTTGAGGGGTCCGCAGCAACCGATAACATATGTTCAATTAATTCCTGCTTTTTAAACCCTGTGTAAAAGTCCTAATTTTCTAAAGTGTTTTAAAATACAACATTTCCCTCAAGCCTGAAATTTATAAGTATATTTAAAGATTATATTTTTATATAATATTAAATAAAAAAAAGTAGAGATAACGGTAAATTTATTTTGATATTATTTTTTTTGTAGTACATTTACATTCTGAAACAGACCATACAACAGTCTAGCAGCTTACCTTAATTCAGATTCGTCATCCGTGCCAAAACCACACTCGTTCAATATTTCGTGTTAAAGCCACGTCGTCCCCCCAAGTCAATATTTGTAAGTATTAACTCTAAAATCACGCAATATGGGAACTAGGTTTCTTTTGTTCATTTCATTGGTTTGTTTGTTGTTTTGTGCATCCTGTACTACTACAAATAAGATAGCTTATTTTCAAAATGCCCAGGATACGGCATATAAAAAAACACTTACTTCAATTGACGCCCCTTTTCAAAAGAATGACATACTCACAATTCTGATCAGTAGTGCAAATGCAGCAGCATCGGCAGACTTTAATAAAGGAGATGTTGCAGCAAATAAAGGATATTTGATCAACAATGATGGAAATGTGGAATTGCCGATGCTTGGTGATGTAAAAGCAGCGGGCCTTACAAAAAAGCAACTTAAAGACAATATCACTAGCATGATATTGCAAAAGAAATTACTTGTTGATCCATTAGTGGAAATTCGGTACCTTAATTTTGAAATTACTGTGTTGGGGGAAGTTGGCCGCCCGGGTGTTATTAATGTACCCAGCGAGCAAATTACTTTAGTAAAAGCTTTAAGTATTGCCGGCGACCTCACTATTTATGGCAGACGTGAAAATGTATTGTTGATAAGAGAAGAAGGTGGTGTTAGACGAACAAGGCATATCGACCTTACCCGAAGTGATTTTTTAAACTCAGACTATTATTATTTAAAACCAAATGATCTGGTATACGTTGAGCCTAACAGAACTAAAATAGCAGTTTCCGGCAGGTCTCAGCAAACTATACCCCTTATATTCAGTAGTCTTACAATTCTTTTCTTTGTATTTGATAAAGTTATTAAATAATGAGTATTATAAGTATGCAACAATCGAATGACAGCAAGTATGTTGAAGCTGAGGAAAAAGAGTCAGATATCGGTCAACAGGTAATTTCAAAATTTTTGCCTTTCTGGCCGCTATTACTGATATTTATTCTTTTATCTATGGCTGCAGCTTATGTTTATTTGCATTTTGCAACACCCATATATTCTGCAACGGCCAAAATTATTATTAAAGACAATAAAAGGGGTGGCGATGGCTCAAATATTATGGAGTCGATGAACATCATATCTGCCAATAAAGATGTGGAAAATGAAATTGAGGTATTGAAATCTAGGGCTTTAATGGAAGATGTTGTAAAAAAACTTTTTTTGTATGCGCCTGTAACGCAAAAAGGTAAAGTAAAGGAGGGCGATGCCTATACAGTTTCGCCGATTTTGGTAGAGGTTAGAAACCCGGATTCTATAATTGAAGCAGAAAAAGTGAATTTTAATTACGATAAAAATTCAAAAACTGTATTGTTGAACGGGAAAGAAAAGTATGCCATAAACGAGTTTGTAAATACTCCGTATGGAGTGCTCAGGTTTGTACCCAATGATTCTTACAGGGCCACTTTTGATGAAAGCAGGCAGCTTTCCTTTTCTATTATTGACCCCAGTTCAGTTGCAGCAGGTATGTTAAAGAACCTGGAGGTTGCTGCTCCCAATCAATCTGCATTTATTGATATCAGTTATAAAGATGCAATACCAAAAAGGGCTATTAAAGTGTTAAATACTATTATTACAACTTATGAGCAGAAATCAATTGGAGACAAAAATATTCTGGCCAGGAATACGCTTTCATTTATTAACGAGAGATTGACCTTTTTGGGTAAGGATTTAGATTCAATAGAAAAGAAGGTGCAGCAATTTAAATCGGGTGCTAATGCTGTAAACATCGGCGATCAGGGGGGTATGTATTTGCGCAATGTTTCTGCCGCATCTGAGGAGTTGGGAAAAGTGAATACGCAAGTGGCAGTGCTAAACGAAGTAGAAAAATATGTAAATGAAAAAGGTGGCGAAGGCGGAATTGTTCCTTCCACATTGGGTATTGGCGATGCTACACTGGCTACTTTAACCACTAAACTTTATACCGCAGAAATTGAATATGATAAGCTGAGGAAAACTGTAGGAGAAAATAACCCCAGGGTTGTAGCATTGCACGACGAGATCAATAAGATAAGACCGAGTATACTAGATAACATTAAAAGCCAAAAGGCAAGTTTGGATGTTACAAAACAAAGCTTATACAGCAGCAGCAATGGGTATCAAAGTATGTTGCAGGCCGTGCCCTATAAAGAAAAGCAATTGCTGGAAATAAGCCGCGAACAGCTTACAAAAAATGAGCAGTATAACTTTTTACTGCAGAAAAAGCAAGAGGCTGAGTTATCGCTTGCATCTGTACTATCTAACATTAGAATTGTAGATAAGGCACTTGCAGGAGACGAGCCCGTTAGCCCAAAGAAAAAGCTGATTTACATGGCGGCCCTGGTGGCAGCATTTGGTTTGTTTGCAGGAATAATAATTATTAAGGACTCTTTTTCAAGCAAAATTAAATACAGGAATGATATTGAGAAAATGACATCAATTCCTATCATTGGAGAAATAGCATTTGATAAAACCAGTTCGCCAATAGTAATTGAAAAGGGCACCCGGAGTTTTGTAGCTGAAGAATTTAGAAAGTTAAGAATATCACTATCGTTTTTAGGAATTGATTCGGCACATAAAAAAATATTGCTTACCTCCAGCATCTCCGGAGAAGGAAAAAGTTTTATTGCGGCAAATCTGGCAGTTAGCCTTTCGCTGACGGGTAAAAAAGTTGCATTAGTTGACCTGGATCTGAATAACCCATCGCTCTCGAAAATATTAGATGTAAATTGTGAGGATGGTGTTACTGAATACTTAAATGGCGAAAAAGAAGCTAATGAGGTAGTCAATAAAATTGGAAAGCACGAAAACCTGCATTTTATTTCTGCAGGCAGTTTACCTGAAAACCCAACAGAACTTTTGGCAAACGGAAAAGTGAAATACCTGATTGACTACCTGGAAAGCAATTTTGATATCGTGATTATTGATACATCGCCTGCAGTATTGGTTACAGATGCGTATATACTCTCGGGTATGTGCGATGCAACGCTTTATGTGATACGGCATAATTATACCCCAAAAATGCTGATTAAAAGAATTGATGAAAATAATCAGATCAACCCTATTCATAATCCTGCTATTGTTTTTAACGGGGTTAAAACCAGGGGCGTATTCAAAAACAACTATGGATACGGATATGATTATGTGTATGGAAATAAAGACAGGGGAAGTAAAACAAAAAAAGCATCCTAACATAATACACCTAAACTTAATAAAATCCAATAAGCATGAAAAATAAAATAACTCAAATCATTTTAAGCTGTGACTGAGATTGGCGAAGCCCGGCTTAATTGAATCCTTTCCTCTATCTGATTTACAAACCAGTTGTTCCAAATATCTGACTAACTATCCTCTCCATTATCCGATTAACTGCACATTTCTAATTCTAAAAAAATGGTTATGCAGAAAAATTGGTATGTTCTTTATACCCGTCAGCAATGCGAAAAAAAGGTAGCTGCCTTTTTGGTAAAAAAGAAAATTAAAAATTTCATCCCCCAGGTTTGTGTTGATACGCAAAAATCATGGCGGAATAAGGTTGTTTTCAAACCTTTATTTAAGTCTTATGTTTTTGTATATGTTACAGAACAGGAAGCCCTTTCTCTTATCCATGCTGATGGTGTAATTAACCTGTTGCACTGGTTGGGTAAACCTGCTGTTATAAACGAAACAGAAATAAACGCTATCCAGGAGTTTACCAACGATTATCAAAATATCGACTTGGAAAAACTGGCGGTTAACAGTAGTGTTATAGAACGTAATATTTACCGGTCATCTTATGAGATGGAAGGGAATATACTTGCGGTAAAAAACAAGACAATAAAAATTAATCTTCCATCGTTAGGGTATGCAATGATTGCAAAACTAAAAGAAGAAAGTATGTTTGGAAAAGAGCGTTCTATATTACAAAATTATACATTTGCACAGTCATGATGAATCTGGAAGATAAGATTTACATAGCGGGCCACAAAGGTTTAGTTGGCTCAGCAATTGCAAGGGCATTGAAAAAAAGCGGGTTTACTAATTTAATTTATAAAACGTCAAAAGAACTTGATCTTCGCAATCAGGCTGATGTAGCAGCTTTTTTTAATGAAGAAAGGCCGCAATTTGTTTTTCTTGCTGCTGCAAAGGTGGGGGGTATAATGGCCAACAATACCTACAGGGCCGACTTTTTGTACGATAACCTGATGATAGTTTCCAATATTGTGCATGCAGCTTACGCCGTTAAAGTAAAGAAATTACTTTTTTTGGGGAGTTCCTGTATTTATCCCAAAATGGCACCGCAACCAATTAAAGAAGAATATCTGTTAACCGGCGCATTAGAACATACCAATGAACCATATGCTATTGCAAAAATAGCAGGTATTAAACTATGCGAAAGCTACCGCGAACAATATGGCGCAAATTACATTAGTGTAATGCCAACCAACCTGTATGGTATAAACGACAATTACCATCCTCAAAATTCGCATGTACTCCCTGCCTTACTAAGGAGGTTTTATGAAGCTAAGATTGCAGGGGCTAAAGAGGTAACGATATGGGGTACTGGAAATCCCAAAAGGGAATTTTTATATGCAGATGACCTGGCAGATGCCTGTCTTTTTTTGATGAATACTTATGATGAGAAAGAAATTGTAAATATTGGATGTGGAGATGACATTAGTATAAAAGAACTGGCTGCTGCAATTAAGGAAGTTACTGCATTTGATGGTGACCTGGTTTTTGATGTTTCAAAACCAGATGGTACGCCAAGAAAACTATTAGATGTTTCTAAAATACACTCATTAGGATGGCATCATAAAACATCTTTAAAAGAAGGTTTAAAATTAGCTTATCAGGATTTTTTAACAAAACAAGAATTATTCTCATTGGCCTGATAAATCAAATATCCCAAAAAAATAATAATGAAGACTGCTTTAATTACCGGTGTAACCGGACAAGATGGTGCTTACCTTGCAGAATTGCTTTTAGCAAAAGGGTACAAAGTGCATGGTGTTAAAAGACGCTCCTCTTTGATAAATACAGATCGAATTGATCATCTTTACCAGGATAGGCATGAAAATAAATTGCGATTTGTCATGCACTATGGTGATATGACAGACAGCACTAACCTTATTAGAATTATTCAGGAAACACAGCCTGATGAAATATACAACCTTGCTGCTATGAGCCATGTTAAGGTAAGTTTTGATACACCTGAATACACGGCAAATGCAGATGGCATTGGCACATTGCGTGTAATGGAAGCGCTGCGTATTTTAGGGATGGAGAAAAAAACACGTATTTACCAGGCTTCCACATCAGAGTTGTATGGACTGGTACAGGAAGTACCGCAAAGAGAAACCACACCATTTTATCCAAGAAGCCCATATGCAGTTGCCAAGTTGTATGCGTACTGGATAGTGGTTAACTACCGCGAAGCTTATGGCATGTATGCCTGCAATGGAATATTATTTAACCACGAAAGTCCTTTGCGTGGAGAAACTTTTGTTACAAGAAAAATCACTATGGCCGTAGCAGCAATTGCACATGGCTTACAAAATACTTTGTACCTGGGAAACCTTAATGCACAGAGAGACTGGGGGCATGCCAAAGACTATGTAGAAGCAATGTGGCTTATACTGCAGCAGGATAAACCGGAAGATTTTGTTATTGCTACCGGAATAACCACCAGCGTAAGGGATTTTATTAAACTTGCTTTTAATGAGGTGGGTATACAATTAAATTTTACCGGAGAAGGTGTGGAAGAAAGAGGAACGGTTGCTGCATGTAATAATCCGGCCTACCAGATACCTGTTGGTAAAGAAGTGGTGGCAGTTGACCCTGCTTACTTCAGACCAACAGAAGTAGAACTGCTGATAGGCGATTCAACTAAAGCCAAAGAAAAATTAGGATGGAAACCCAAATATGACCTTGCAGGGTTGGTAAAGGAAATGGTGGCCAGCGATGTGCAGAAAGCAAAAAATAACCTTGCTCAGCCGGGGAAAAACAAAAGCAAATAAATGAAAAATCATAGTTTAAATTTTAATCTTTAAAATCAACGATTCAGGCAGGGGATTAAAAATTAATCCCCTGTTTTAATACCGTATTCCAAAATAAGTATGCTCATCCTTTTATTTAATACCCCTGGTTTATAATTTTTTTTCAGTTGAGCTGGCTTGCCATACTACTTCCGGAAATACCAGGCCGGATAAAACAGAGAAAAAAATGTTTATACAAAAGCATATTGGAAATTTATGGCAAAATGTAACCGATTTTTTTACTAAAGGACATCAACGAACTTTAGACGTAAAAAAAAATGTGCTGGGCTCTTTACTTATAAAAGGCGTTAGCATCGGTATAAGCCTGCTTTTGGTTCCGCTTTCAATAAATTATATTAACCCTGCACAATATGGTATCTGGCTTTCATTAAGCTCTGTTATTTCCTGGATCTCGTTTTTTGATATAGGATTTACACACGGGTTAAGAAATAAATTTGCAGAGGCCAAAGCAAAAGGAAATGCAGAAGTAGCCAGGATTTATGTAAGTACCACCTACTTTTATGTAGGCACCATTTTTTTTACACTATGGTTGATTTTACTTGTAATTAACCGCTTTGTAAATTGGCATGTTCTATTAAAACTGCCTCCTCAAATGGAGCTTGAAGTATCAAGATTGGCAATGCTGATCCTTACCTACTTCTGCTTTCAATTTGTATTTCGTGTTGTCAATACCGTTTTAGTGGCAGATCAGCAGCCTGCAAAAGCTTCTTTGTTAGATATGCTTGGTCAGTTATTAGGTCTCCTGTTCATCTTGTTGCTAAAACATTTTACCAACGGGTCGTTATTATACCTGGGTATTGCAGTAGGGGCTGCACCTTTATTGGTGCTGTTGGCCGCAAATGTTGTACTTTTTAATTCAAAGTATAAAATATACAAGCCATCATTAAAATTTGTAAGGAAAGAGTATGCCGGGCATATTATGCAGCTGGGTGTAAAATTCTTTATCATACAGGTGGTAGGCATTATTCAATTCGAATCGAGCCTGGTTATTATAGCTCACTATTTTGGCCCGGAAGCAGTTACCCCTTTTAATATAGCTTATCGGTATTTCTTTGCACTGCAAATGGTTTTTGTTATTTTAATAAGCCCATTATGGAGTGGTGTAACAGATGCCTACAACACTGGCGACATCACCTGGATTAAAAATGCGATAAAAAAATATTTATACCTCTTTGTATGTTTTACTTTTGCAGGCCTGGTAATGTTGCTTTTATCGGCAAGGGTGTATAATTTATGGGTAGGCAAAGACGTGGCACGGCTTATTGAATTCCCTATCTCTCTGCTGTGTTTTATTTTTGTAACTACCACTATGTTCACTAATATTTTTGTTTTCGTAATTAACGGCATCGGAGCTTTAAGGATGCAGTTTATTGCAGGCATAATCAGCTCAGCTTTTTTTTTCGTTATAACATTGCTGCTGATCAAGCAGTTTCAACTGGGCGTAAAATCAGTGTTAGTGGCATCAATAATTTCCAATTTTTATGGGTATGTAATAGCGCCAATTCAGGTGTATAATATATTTTATAGAAAAGCAAATGCAAGAATCTGGTACAGGTAAAACGTGCTTAAAAGTTTTGACAGATTTAATGATTGGTAACAGGTTTGCAACGAATAAAATTTTTAAATTAGATAAGGTTACTTTAAAAGGTTTTAAATTTTAAAACCGGATTAAAAAATAAAGTAGGCGTTTGTAATAAAATAGAAAAAATGAGTAAAGTAGTTCAGATACAGTATTCAACCGAATCCGGCGGAAGCTCAGCGTACAGGTTGCAAAAAGCTTTTCTGGAAGCGGGTATCGGGTCGTCTATTATATCATTACAACAAGATAGTTTTCCAAAGGAAAACATCAGCTACATGGGTATAAAATCCAATGTAGTTTCAAAAATTGACAACAGGCTGCAGGTACGCCTTATTCATAGTAAACTGGACGAGCCGGGTTTGTTCTCTTACCCGATCCTGGGTAGCAATATTGCACAGATGGAAGAGTTTAAAGATGCCGACTACATTTATATACATTGGGCATTAAACGGGTTTTTAAGTTTAAAAAATTTTAAACAAATAGCAAAACTTAACAAACCTGTAATTATTGTTTTGCACGACATGTGGCCAATTACAGGTGGCTGTCATTACAGCTTTGGTTGCGAAAAATATCTGATTGGCTGTAAAGAATGTCCAATGTTTATAAAAGCCAAAAAAAATGATTTCTCCGAAAAAGGCTTTAGCAGTAAATTAAAATTCTACTCCAAATACAATAATCTCTTTTTTGTTTCACCAAGCAGGTGGTTGTATGAATGTGCAAAAAAGGCATTACTAACAAAAGATAAGCCTGTTTTTTATATTCCCAATGCACTGGATAATACAGTGTTTAAACCCAGCGATAAAAACCTTGCTAAACAAATATTAAACATAGATGCCGGAGGAACTGTAATTGCTTTTGGGGCAACTTCGGTAAACAGTTCAAGAAAAGGATGGATGTATTTAAAAAAAGCGCTGGAAATTTTATATAAAGAAAATGAATTAAAGGATATCTCTGTTTTAGTCTTTGGTAGCGGAAATAATAAAGCAGTTGCAGAAGGCATACCATTTAAAACAAAATTTATGGGTTACCTGATGGATGAGTACTCTACAGCGCTGGTTTATAATGCAGCGGATGTATTTATAGTTCCATCCATTGCGGATAACCAACCTACAACTGTTCAGGAAAGCCTGAGCTGCGGAACGCCGGTTGTGGGATTTGAAATAGGTGGCATACCAGACATGATTAAGCATAAAGAAAACGGGTACCTGGCAAAATATAAAAATGCCGCTGATATAGCCGAGGGAATAAAATTTTGTTTGCAACAAAAAATAAAAGGGTATACTTTGCCCGGTTTTAAACCTCAGGATATTGTACAAAAACACATTGAGTTGTTTGATAAAATTAAAACCGTAGCAATAAAAAGCAACAAATAAAAATACGTAACAGCAGCAAAGGAAAAACAAAGTGCAATTTTATTTCAGTATGATACTGCAAAACAAACAGTAAGCACTAAGTTTAAAAAGATGCCAGCCAGGTTTTTTTAATTTTGAGTTTATGAAGATACTTTACGATCATCAAATGTTTTCATTACAGAAATATGGAGGTATAACAAAATACTTTTCTGAATTAATCAGCAATATTCCACCGCAACACCAGTATGAAATATCACTTTTAAATTCGGATAATCATTATTTGAATGAAAAACTGGACCTGTTTAAGAAAAAAAACCTGTTGCCAATAAGAGAATTTAAAGGCAAGTACACCTTGCGAAAAATAAATTATAGCATAAATAAATATTACTCAAAGCGGTCTTTAAAAAAAAATGATTTTGATTTGTTTCACCCAACATTTTATGATACATATTTTTTTGAGGCATTAAAAAAACCGTATGTAATCACTGTTCATGATTTAATTGCGTTTAAATTTGAAGACTCACTAAAGCATTTCAGTTCAATAAGGCCTCAAATGAAATTGGCTATCGAAAAGGCCAACCGCATTATTTCTGTAAGTGAAAATACCAAGAAGGATATTGTTGATATATTTAATGTTAGTTCTGATAAAATTGATGTTATTTATCACGGGTATAACATACCTAATTATGCTACTACTGCTAACCAGTATGGCGAATATATTCTCTTTGTTGGGCGAAGAGAAAATTATAAGAATTTTGCCACTTTTGTAAAAGCTGTTAGTGAAGTAATGCATGACAACCGAACCCTGAAATTAATTTGCGTGGGCAAGCCTTTCAGTAAAGAAGAGATTGCAGATTTTACCCAACGCAATATTATTAACCGGGTAAGGGCTGTAAATGCTGACGAAGCCGGGTTAAATAATTTGTATTCTAATGCTTTACTTTTTGTGTACCCTTCACTTTATGAAGGATTTGGGATGCCAATTTTAGAAGCTTTTGCCAACAAATGCCCTGTTTGCCTGAGTAACACGGGGTGTTTTCCTGAAATAGCCGGCAACGGAGGTGAGTATTTTGACCCGCTTAGCCAACAGTCTATTTTAGATGCGGTTGAAAAAGTGATTTATAATAGCGAATTAAAGGCCAGAATGGTAGCTGAAGGCACGCAAAGACTTTTAAATTTTTCCTGGAAAAAGACAGCTGAAGAAACCATTAAGACCTATCAAAAAGTAATTTAATAAACTTACAAAAGCAATATAGTATCGTATAATTACGTTATGCAAGTCCTATGAAAAAAGTAATAATGGGTTGAAACAGAGCGAAAAAAAATATTGGCACCATTACTTTTTCATTAACAAAGGCGGGGTGTAAGGCAATAATACTAACAGGTAAATAAAATAGTATAGTTTTAAAGCTTTTATGGTGATATATTAATTTAATAAAGAAGATTACTAAAATAAGAAACAGGATGACAAACTTTCTAAAGAACGGAATTTTTCCAAAGTCAATTTCAAAAAAAGAAGCCACTGATACAGGTATGGCAATGGCCCTCATCTGCCTTTTACTGGGGCGTTTTACGGGGCATAACTACTATTACATAGCTGCTATACCGGTTTTGGTGATTGATATGACATTCCCCATGTTCTATTATCCATTTGCCATGGTTTGGCTTGGGCTTACCAACCTGCTGGGAGCTGTAATGTCGAGGGTATTAATCTCGATTGTGTACTTAGTGATTTTAATGCCAATCGGTGTTATCAGAAGATTAATGGGTAAAGATTCATTAAACCTTAAGGGGTTTAAAAAAGATACTAAATCGGTAATGGTTGTACGCGACTATGAATTTACCGCAAAAGATATTACTAATCCTTTTTAAGAAACTAAAATAAATTTACTATGGATTTTTTACGTGAACTATGGGCTTTTTTAAAAGTAAGAAAAAAGTTCTGGTTATTGCCACTCATTATTGTGTTATTAGTATTAGGAGTATTGATCGTACTTTCTGCTGGTTCTGCAATAGCACCATTTATTTACACACTTTTTTAATTAAAAAAAATCAGCGTTGGCCACATTTATTTTAGGAATTTCTGCGTACTATCATGATAGTGCAGCAGCCATAATTTGCGATGGTGAAATAATAGCAGCAGCACACGAAGAACGGTTTACCCGAAAAAAACACGACTCTTCTTTTCCCACAGAAGCTGTTAAATATGTTTTAAGTGAAGCAGGGGTTGAATTTAAAGACCTGGCTGCAGTTGCATTTTACGATAAGCCATTTATTAAATTTGAAAGATTGCTGGAAACTTACCATGCCTTTACACCAAAGGGATTAGTAAGTTTTCTTACCTCAGTTCCGGTTTGGATCAAGGAAAAGCTCTTCATGAAAAAAATGCTTAAAGACGAGTTTAAAAAATTCGGCTATGCAAAAATACCCATTTTATTTCCTGAGCATCATTTATCTCATGGTGCCAGCGCATTTTACCCTTCGCCATTTGAAGAAGCCGCCATATTAACGGTTGATGGTGTGGGCGAATGGGCCACTACTACTATCGGGCATGGTAAAGGCAATAGTATTACCATGCTTAGAGAATTGCATTTCCCTCATTCATTAGGTTTATTATATTCTGCTTTTACTTATTATACAGGATTTACTGTAAACAGTGGTGAGTATAAACTAATGGGGCTTGCACCTTACGGTAATCCTAACTCGCAACAAACAAAAGCGTTTAAAGAAAAAACCCTTAACACGCTGGTGGATGTAAGAGAAGATGGCTCCATTTTACTTAACATGAAGTACTTTGATTATGCCACGGGTTTAAAAATGACCAATAATGCCAAATGGACAGAATTGTTTGGCATTCCGCCAAGAAATCCGGAGACAGAAATAAACCAGGATTATATGAATATGGCCCTGGCTATTCAGCAGATAACAGAAGAGATCGTAATAAAACTGGCCACCACCGCAAAGAAACTAACGGGGAGCGATAACCTGGTTATGGCAGGCGGTGTGGCATTGAATTGTGTGGCTAATGGAAAACTTATTGAATCAGGGATATTTAAAAACATCTGGATACAGCCTGCATCGGGCGATGCCGGTGGTGCATTAGGTGCTGCCTATTTAGGTTGGTATTTGTGGAATGGTGCAGAAAGAAAAGTTAATCCAAATGTGGCAGATGCCATGAAAGGTGCCTACCTGGGCCCTGAGTACGACGACAAGGCGGTAATGGGTATGGTAAGAAAATATGGTGGTCAGTATGACTACTTCGAAAATTTTGACGCCCTTACAAAAGTTGTAGCAGCAAAACTGGCAGAAGGTAATGTGGTAGGTTGGTTCCAGGGAAGAATGGAATACGGCCCACGGGCCTTAGGCGGAAGAAGTATTTTGGGAGATGCAAGAAACCCCGAAATGCAGAAGAAGATGAATCTTAAGATCAAGTATCGTGAAGGGTTCAGGCCTTTTGCCCCATCTGTATTGGAAGAGGATGTAAGCGAATATTTTGTATTGGATCAACCATCCCCTTATATGCTGGTGGTAATGCCTGTGCAACCAAAACATCTTAAACCCTTACCGGCTAACTACGATTCTATGGAAATGATGGATCGTTTATATCATCTTCGCTCAGATATTCCTTCTGTTACACACGTAGATTATTCTGCAAGAATTCAAAGTGTTAGTAAACAAACTAATCCCCGCTACTGGAATTTGATCAATGAATTTAAAAACCAAACCGGGTACGGGTTACTGGTAAACTCCAGCTTTAATGTGCGTGGCGAACCTATTGTTTGTACGCCCGATGATGCATTCAGGTGTTTTATGCGTACTGAGATGGATTTTTTAGTGGTGGGAAATTTTGTTTTTGATAAAACAAAGCAGGAGAAATTGGTAAATGATACTAACTGGAAAGAAGAATTTAAATTGGACTAAAATAATTTTAATGGAAGAAAAAGATACTATAACAAAAATTTCAAAAGGGAAAAAATGGAAATTCATTTTTTCTACCCTGGTATTTTTATCAGTTGTAATAATTATTATTACGGAAATACTGTTGTATTTCTTTCATTACGATTCCACCTACAACAGAATGCAAAACTTTACACTGGAACAGGCAAAATGGTGGACCTGTGATTCCGTTTCGGGACCAAGATATGTTGCCAACCAGTTGGATAAAACAGATTCAGAATACTTCAAAGACCAGCTTTGGTATTATAACAGGTTAAAAATTGTAAACAACGAAGGTTATCACGACAGGGATGATTTTAAAGAATTATCAACTGCAAGCGATTCATTAAAAATACTTGTAGCAGGAGACAGCTTTACCTGGGGTGCCTCTGCAGATGTGGACAGTTCTTATGTGGACGTATTTGAAAGCGATGTCAAAAAAGTTTATCCAAGCGTTGTTTGGAACACAGGTATTCCTGCAACAGGCACCAACCATGCGCTTTTTACCACTAAAAAATTCCTTCCGCTTCAAAAATCTAATTATGTGCTTTTGGGTTTTTATGTTGGCAACGATTTTGGCGACAATTTGGTACCCTTTGATCAATTAATATTTAATAAGCAGGCGGCCTGTTACAATCTTTATGATTATGATAAGGAATTTAAACCTTATAAAATTTCAAAAAGAGAAGCGTATAAAAAAATTACCGGTTCTTATCCAATTGAAGAATTGAATTTTCTGCAAAAGATCATGATACGAAGCAGGTTTATTACTTTTTGTAAAGAAATGACAGGAAAAGTGATCAACAGGTTAAGTGGTAATAAAAGCCGGACTACTGAGCAACAGTATAAAATGACCCGGGAGTATTTAAAGCAGCTTAACGAATATGTAAAGCAAAATAATGCCGAATTAATTGTTTATGTTATTCCTGCGGCAGAAGATATAGACAAAAAGGAATCACAGTATCTTGATGTGGTTAAAATTTTACAGGAACAATCAATCAGTTATTTTGAGAATACCAGTATTTTTTCAAAAACAGATTATTTAAAAACAGGAGGCGGGCACTGGAAAAATAGGGGCCATGTTATTGCCGGGCACGCACTTAGTAAATACGTTCTTGACTTAATTGCAAAAAAACAGCAAAAAACCTTTAGAAAAAATTGATTTAAAACTGCGACTGCCTTAAGTACTTTTTAATACAAGCTTTCAGTAACATACCAGAATAATACCTTAAACCACTAAGTTCTTGTGAAGCAAAGAATACTTTATACTGCTAATAACCCGCTTGTTGCCACAAAAAAACAAAAGCGGGCAGTAGCTTATTTTTGGTATGGATTTCTAGTTTTTTTAGTAACAGCCATCCTTATCTTATTTGGTAACAAATACCTGAGTGGATCACAATGCCAGGCTATACAGATAGTAGCATTAGCATTTATGATCTCAGGTTCGGTTACCCTTATGCGATATAAATTTGATGATAAGTATTTAAAAAATGTATTCACAATTTATTTCCTGTATTCAATAACAGTTGTGGCAAGAGGCATTGAGCTTAATTATAATGCCTTAAAAACAACTTTATTGGATGGTGCCTACGGAATATTACCTTACCTCACACCTTTAGCAATATTGCTTCCAAGAAAAATGGTGCTATATAAGCAGGCCTTTCTTACGCATTTGATTTTAGGCATTTTGTTTATTATTTTCATTATTGTGTATTATGATGTTATACATACGCAAGACTGGATGAGCCAGGAGGCACTGTTTTACGTGGAAGTAATTGTAGGAACCCTGGGTTTTCCTGCCGGGTTTTTATTAAGCATTTATATGTATAATAAAAGGCCGGTAACCCTTTTTACATTACTGGTAATGCTGGTGGCCATCTTCTTTTTAATTTACCGTGCCCGCAGGGGTGCATTGTTTTTATGTATTACAAGTGTTGCGGGGGCCGGAATGATGTATTTAATTTATACTAAAAGAACCCTCCTTGTAATTTTTATATCCATCATTTTAGTTACGTTCAGCACTTTCTTTTTATCGGGTATTAAAGCTCCGGGCATGTTCTCTTTTCTTATGGCGCGGCAGGATGAAGATACCCGGTCGGGTGTGGAAGGGTATATGCGTGCCAGTATGCATTCGCGGCAGGAGTGGATGCTGGGTAAAGGAATGAACGGCAAATATTTTTGCCCAATCGTAATGAACCAGGCCGACAAATCATACGAAAGAGGTGTAATAGAAACAGGGTATTTACAAATTGTTTTAAAAGGAGGGTATATAAGTTTAATACTACTGCTTAGTATGCTTGTACCTGCAGTTTTTAAAGGATTCTTTGACTCAAAGAACATGTTTTGTAAAGCGGCAGCTATGTTTATAGTATTATGGATGGTGTCTTTGTACCCTTCTGTGCCCAATAATTTTTCAATGAATTATTTATTTCTGTGGATAGCAGTGGGCATTTGTTACTCAGAAAAGCTGAGACAATTGCCTGATGCGATAATAAAAACTCATTTACAGCGTTTTAAATAACTGTTATTTTAAAAAAATCAAATATTAATCACTTAGTAACCAACAAAAATGTCTTTACCCAGGGTTTTAATTTTAGGACAACCATTTAATAACAATTTCGGCGGTGGAATTACGCAGGCGAACCTTTTTGGCACATGGGATAAAGACAAGATTGCAGTTGTTTGCACCAGCCACATGCTGGACAATTTAAACCTGTCTATCTGCGATACCTACTACCAGTTGGGTAAAGATGAAAACAAATGGTATTTCCCTTTTAATCTTATTCAGCGAAAAGTGGTATCGGGTGAAGTAAAGTTTACCGAAAATAACAACCCTTCAACATCTGTAATCTCCCGCGAAAAACTGCGTACCAGGGTAATCAACGATTATTTCTATCCTTTCCTGGAATACATCGGTGTTTTTCATGGCATTTCAAAAATAACCACCTCTGCTAAACTTTGTAAATGGGTAGACGATTATAAACCTGATGTTATTTATGCCCAGGCCTCAACAAGAGAAACAATTTTATTTTGTTTGCAAATGCAGGCCTACATAAAAAAGCCAGTGATCTTTCACATGATGGACGACTGGCCATCTACCATCAGCCAAAAAGGGCCCTTTAAAAAATTCTGGCATAAAAAAATTGATGGCGAGTTTAGAAAACTGTTGAACAGCGCAACAATATTACTAAGTATCAGCGATGGCATGGCTCAGGAATATAAAATGAGGTATGGCAAAGATTTTATCACTTTTCATAATCCTATCGAGTTAAAATTCTGGAAAAGCCATCAGCGGAAAACATACGAATTAAGTAGCACACCAACTATACTATATGCAGGCCGCATTGGAACCGGCATTCAAACATCGCTGGAATTTATGGCGCAGGCTATTGATAAAGTAAATGCAGCATTAAACATGGCAATACAATTTGTGCTGCAAACTGCTGATAAACCAGCATGGATGGCAAATTATAAATGTGTGCAGCATAAGGCACTTGTACCATACAACGATTTACCCGAAGCATTTGCCAAAGCAGATTTTCTTTTCCTTCCTTATGATTTTTCGGAGGAATCGATAAGGTTTATAAAATATTCTATGCCTACCAAGGCGCCGGAATATATGGTAAGTGGTACACCAATAATAATTTTTGCGCCGGCAGAAACAGCATTGGTAAAACATGCAATCAGTGGCAAGTGGGCTAAAGTGGTTACAGAAAATGATATTGATAAACTTTGCGGCGCTGTAAAAGAGCTGGTATTAAATGAAACAGAAAGAATACAAATTGCGCAAACTGCAATTAAAATTGCAGAAGAAAAATTCAGCGCTGATACGGTAAGGAGCCAATTTAGAAACGTGATTGATTCGGTTGCAGATAAAAGCAACTGACAGGATAACCAACAAATTTTAAAATAAAACCTATTCACCAACAAAAACGTCTTAAAGACATAAATTAAAAACCGTAAAAATTACATTATGAAAAAGAAAATTGCTCTAGTATGCGGTGCCGGCGGCTTCATCGGCAGTCACTTAGTAAGAAAATTAAAGGAAGATGGCTATTGGGTTCGCGGAGTTGATTTAAAACACCCCGAATTTTCACCAACAGCCGCTGACGAATTTATAATCGGCGATTTAACTGATCCGGGATTATGCAAACTGGTAATGCAGGGAGGTATAGACGAAGTGTATCAACTGGCCGCAGATATGGGAGGCGCCGGATATATTTTTACCGGAGAAAATGATGCGAATGTGATGCATAATTCTGCTACCATTAACTTGAATATCCTGGATGCCATGCATAAAACGGGAGTTAAAAGAGTATTTTATTCCTCCTCAGCATGTATGTATCCCGAGCACAACCAGCTTGATCCGGATAACCCAAAATGCAGTGAAGAATCTGCTTATCCTGCAAATCCAGACAGTGAGTATGGATGGGAAAAATTATTCAGCGAACGTTTGTATTTAGCTTACTCCCGTAACCATGGTATTGAAGCCCGTATTGCACGGTTCCATAATATTTTTGGGCCAGAAGGTACATGGAGAGGCGGAAAAGAAAAATCACCGGCAGCACTTTGCAGAAAAGTTTCTGAATCAACTGATGGCGGTACTATAGAAGTTTGGGGCGATGGTAAACAAACCCGTTCGTTCTTATACATCGACGAATGTGTGGAAGGTATCTTAAAATTAACCCATTCAGATTTCAGCGGGCCGGTTAACATTGGTTCCGACGAAATGATATCCATCAACAATCTGGCAGCAATGGTTGCAGGTATATCAGGAAAGAAAATCAATATCAGTAATATTCCTGGGCCACTGGGTGTTAGAGGAAGAAATTCTGACAATAAACTGATCAAGGAAAAATTACACTGGGCACCGTCAGTACCATTAAAAGTTGGCATCACAAAAACATATAACTGGATATCTGAACAGGTTGCAAAAGCAGCAAAATAAAATCGCCCAAGCATGAATGTGTTGTTAGTAGATGCAGTTGATTTTCCATTTGGTGGCGCTCACAGCGTACATATAAGTTTACTGATGCAGGGGCTGCGTGAAAACAACACCAATGCATCACTCATTATACCGTATGGACGCAAAAGAGAAGCGGCATCTGCTAACAAAAGAAAGTATGGACATTTTGACGGAATCCCATACTGCTTTGTGCGCTATAGCAAAAAGATCGTAAAAGGATTTCGTTTTCTGGATATTTTCATAGGGGCTATACACACAGCTGCGCTACTTTACAGGCGAAAAAGAAAGAAAAAACTTGACGCTGTAATATTAGGTGGGATAGTGGATGTTGTAAGGGACAGCCCTATAATTATTACCTGTGCACTGTTTAAAATACCAATATATTTCTGGTTGGTTGAAAAAGCATCCTTAAGCGAAGATTACCGCGGCATTGCCGGGTACTTTAATCAAAAAAGTCAAAAGCTTTCAGAGAGATTACTACCCAAATTTGCTGCCGGTATTATTGTTATTTCAACCAACCTTAAAAATTATTATTTAAAATATTTACCCGAAAGTAAAATTTTAATTAACCCTATACTGGTTTCTGAAGCAAGCCATAAAACCATCGACAGCCAATCGCTGAAAACGTTGAAGGACAAATTTAAGGAAACGTACAGGGATAAACGCTTACTGGTTTACAGCGGATCATTTGGGGAGAAAGACGGCGTTTTTTACCTGATTGACGCATTTGCAGAGGTGGTGAAAACATACCCGGATACCGTGTTTATTATGACCGGGAAAAACCCCGATGAAAGTTTGATGGATGAAGTAAGGAATTACATTAAAAAGTTTCACCTGGAAGACAAGATAAAACTGGTGGGATTTATCAACTCAGACGAACTGCTGGCATACAATACACTGGCCGACATTTTACTGGCATGCAGGTCTAACAGCCCCTTTGCCAATCATGGGTTTCCGTGGAAGCTGGGAGAATACTGTATGACCGAAAGGCCCATCATTGCAACAAGGGTAAGTGATATTGAGAACTATTTTGTTAATAACGAAACGCTTTATATTGTTGAGCCCAATAACCCTGCAGCAATAGCAGAAAAAGTAAAATATATTTTTGGTGATTACAGCAGGGCACTTGAAGTAGCAAAAAAAGGTAAGCAAGCTGCGTTAAAAGCATTTGGCTACTTTGAAAAGGGCAATGATGTGGTACAGTTTGTAAAAGCAAACACCAGGGGTATAACAAACTAAATATTTAAACAGTAACCAGATGTTTAAAAGTGAAATAAGCGTATCAAAAATAATTTTTAATGAGTGGGAAAAGTATTTTAATAACGGCGCCGAGTTTAAACACCCAACACAACGTTAGTGGAATATCTTCAGTAGCAAATTTTATCATAAGCAATAACAGCAGTTGTAATTATAAACATTTTGAATTAGGCAGAAAGGATAACGAAAAAAGAAACCTGGCCTGGTTGTTTAAAATAATCCGTACCACATTTAAATGGGCTTCGGCAATAAAGGATAAGGAAATTGCACTGGTGCATTTTAATTTTCCGCTAAGTAAACCTTCTGTTTTAAGAGATGCACCATTATTGCTACTCACTAAATTATTCAGAAAAAAAATGATCATTCATTTGCACGGGGGTGATTATTTAACGAGTAAAAAAGCACCCGGCTGGATGAGGTTTATTTTAAAAAGGGTGTTTTCGGGCAATAACCCGGTGATAGTATTAAGCCCGTTGGAAAAAGAGGTGATAATAGCAGAATATAAAATAAAAAATGTAACAGTTCTGCCCAATTGTGTTGACTTAAGAGATGCAAAAACGTTTCGCCGGGAGTTTAATGATGATGGTGTTTTTAATATACTGTCTATAGGTAGAATTAGCGTACCCAAAGGTATAGAACGCATTTATCAATCGCTGGTGCTTTTAAAAAAGCGGAATGTGAAATTTAATTTTTATCTGGCCGGCACCGGGCCCGAAGAACAGGAATACAAAGAAAAATTTACGGCATTGCTAGGTGATGCTTTTCATTTTGAAGGAATTGTATCCGGCAAAGCAAAAACAGCCTTGTTTGAACGCTGCAATGTTTACCTTTTACCCTCATTTTTTGAAGGCTTACCAATGTCGCTGTTAGAAAGTATGTCTTTTGGGCTGGTACCAATTGTTACCGGAGTGGGCTCTATCAAATATGTGGTAACAACAGGGGATACAGGTGTAATTGTAGACAAAGATCCTGCAGCAGAAACAGACGCGGCGATACAAAGTTTTGAAACAGATAAAACACTATTGCAAAAAATAAGTAGCAATGCCAGCAGGTTTATTTTTGAACACTATAACCCTGAGGATTATATTACCCGGCTGAATATCCTTTATGAAGGGCTGGCGGGGTAAGCTGGCTTGTGAAAAGGCTAAAATATTACAATAAAAAAAACGTTATAAAACCTGGTAAGCAGGTGTAGTGTACAGTAACCGGCAGCATTCGGAAATATGCCGCATGTTGCTTAAGTACCGGGGCAACGCCGGGCATTTGAAACCAAACTCTGAAATGATGTTGAATAAAGTTCAAAAAAAGGCAGTAAGTAAGTTTAACTGGACCATCGGTAAATATGTGGATATTATTGATGCCATAACAGAATTGGCTATCAGCAGAACTTCATCAACCGTATATTTTGCCGGTGCACACATGTTTTTTGAGGCTCATAAAAGCAAAGACTTTTTAGCACTGGTTAATAAAGCAGATATTGTGGCTCCTGACGGGAAGCCTGTGGTTTGGATACTACGGCTGCTCTATGGAATAAAGCAGGAAAGAGTAGCGGGAATGGATGCAATTTCTGATTTGCTGCAACGTATGGAAAAAGAGCAATTGCCAGTATATTTTTATGGCGGATCGCAGGCAATGCTGGATAAATCAGAAGTGTATATCAGAAAAGCGTACCCTAAGTTAATTGTTGCCGGATCGTACAGCCCTCCATTCAGAGAGTTAACAGAACCCGAACAGGAAGAAATAGTAACTAATATCAATGCAGTTTCGCCGGCAATTGTTTTTGTTATTTTAGGTTGCCCGCGGCAGGAACGGTGGGCAGCTGCCATGAAAGGAAGAATAAATGCAGTAATTGCAGCAGTAGGTGCGGCAATACCTGTAGCAGTGGGTATGAATAAGCGGGCACCTGTATGGATGCAACAATCTGGCCTGGAATGGTTGTATCGCTTATTCCAGGAGCCACGCCGCCTGTTTAAACGATACGCCAGGGCAAACAGTTTATTTATATGGGTGATGTTTAAAGAATTTTTAAAAGTAAGGTTGCTTGCCCCTTTAAAACTCTCCAAGGCCTGATGGGGAATTGGATTACAAAATACTTTAACGGCTTTAAATAATGAATACGCAGTTTGAAAGATATTTACAAATGACACTGGTAGCGCTCGATTTGTTTGCATTAACGATCGGATACTTTTTTTGTAAGATCTTCTTTACAGATATCATACCTGTTGATTATTGGAATGTTTATTTTCAATACTGGACGATATCGGTTTCTGTATGGCTGGTGTTGTGTTTTTTATTAAGAACTTATGCCGGCAAAATAATCCTGGTTTTTGAATACTTTACCAAAAGAACCACCCAGGTATACCTGATGTGGATCATCTGTATGCTCTTTTACCTTTTCTTTTCAAGAGAGTTCAGGATATCAAGGGTGTTTATCATCTCCAGTATGCTGGCTTTCGGATTGGGCTTACTGGGCAATCGTTTTTTATATCTTGGTATAAAAAAGTATTTTAAAAACAGTCATTACCTTATTAAAAAAGTACTTATTCTTGGTTACAATGATACTGCAAAAAAACTTGCAAAATATTTAGAGGAAGATGGCATTAATATGCAGTTGCTTGGATTTATTGAAGACGATAAAAACGTACATGAACTATCGCATTACCCAATTATCACTGATGTAAGCAGGGCCCTGCAGGTGGCTAAAGAATTTGATGTGGTTGAAATATTCTCTACTATAACACCGGAACAAAATAAAGACATCTATGATTTAATGTACCAGTCTGAAAAAGAATGTATCCGTTTTAAAATAGTGCCTAACCTTTCGGTGTTTATAACCCGTGATGTGCACATTGAATATTTTGGAGAGCTGCCGATACTTTCTTTACGAAGCGAACCCCTGGATGATGTAGGAAACAGGATTAAGAAAAGGGTATTGGATATTATTGTAAGCTTCTTTGTAATTATATTTATTTTATCCTGGCTGGTGCCAGTACTTGGCCTGTTAATTTTATTAGAGTCAAGGGGACCGGTATTCTTTTCGCAATTGCGTACCGGTAAAAATAAAAAATCATTTCACTGCTATAAATTCCGCAGCATGCGGAAAAACAAAGATGCCGATTTAAAGCAGGCAACCGTAAACGATAGCAGGGTAACTAAAATAGGAAAATTTATCAGGCGAACCAGCCTTGATGAATTTCCGCAATTCATCAATGTATTTAAAGGCGATATGAGCCTAGTTGGCCCAAGGCCGCATATGCTTAAACACACCAATGATTACTCAAAATTTGTAGATGAATATATGGTGCGCCAGTTTTTAAAACCTGGTATTACGGGCTGGGCCCAGGTTAATGGTTACCGCGGAGAAATTACTAACCCGGAGCAAATTAAAATGCGGGTTAATAAAGACCTGTGGTACCTGGAAAACTGGTCGCTGTGGCTGGATATACAAATTTTGTTTTTAACGATCTACCAGGTTTTTAAAGGCGATAAAAACGCATTTTAAATAACCGCACTCAAATTTTAACCCTGCAAATAAATCACCTTAATAAATTGGTACAATGAAAATATTAATAACCGGAGTGGCTGGATTTATTGGCTCAAACCTTGCCAGAAAATTATTGGAAAGAGGGCATGTCGTAATAGGGATTGACAACCTTAATTACGGATTTTTAAGAAACATCGAGCCAATAAAAGATAACAAAAACTTTGAGTTCATCATGGGGGATATTGCTAACCCCCTTATGCTTAAAGATGTTAAGGCAGATATTATTGTACACCTGGCTTCTCAAAAAATTCCCCGCTATACCAACGCTTTAAGAACATTGGAAGAAAATTACCTGATGCTGCGTAACGTGGTACACAAGTGTATAATGGACAAGTCTAAAATTCTCTTTGCATCCACTTCTGATGTATATGGTAAAAATCCGAATATCCCATTTGCCGAAACCTCTGACCTTGTAATGGGGCCAACAACCGTTAAGCGCTGGGCTTATGCTTTATCTAAAATGTATGGCGAGCAATACATTATTGCTAACCACGACGAGTATGGACTTAAATACACTATCACCCGTTTCTTCGGTTCTTACGGCATCAATCAAAACCTTACGTGGTGGGGTGGGCCGCAATCTGTTTTTATAGAAAAAGCTTTTAAAAATGAAACGATTGATATACATGGCGACGGATCGCAAACAAGAACATTTACTTATGTGGATGATACCGTAAATGCATTGGTGGCCTGTATTGAAAACGATAAATCAGATAATGAGATATTTAATACCGGTCCAAAATCTGATGCCGAAATAACTATTAAGGACCTGGCTATATTAATCTGGAAGCTGGTAAATGGCAAAGATGCTGAGCCTAAACTGAATTACATTCCTTATTCAACCTTTGGTAATTATGAAGATGTAATGCGCCGTGTACCCGATATTTCAAAACTGTGTGCCACGCTCAATTTTAAACCCGAGTGGGATTTAGAGGAAGGGCTAAAGAAAACCATTGATTGGCAAAAGCAATTTATTGTTTAACTATCCTAACCTTTTAAACTAATATGGCATCAGAAAAATTTGGGATAGTTGGTGGGGGTATTATGGGGATGACACTGGCACTTCGTTTGGCACAGCAAGGAAAAAAAGTAACCTTGTTTGAATCGGCAACTGAACTGGGCGGCTTGGTAAGTTCATGGAAAATGAATGATGTGGAATGGGATAAATTTTACCATGTTATCCTTTTATCAGATTTTAGAACAAGGAACATTTTAAAAGAAATAGGGCTGGAAGATAAAATTGAATGGGTAGAAACCAAAACCGGGTTTTATATGAACGGGAAACTCTACTCCATGTCTGATACAATTGAGTTCCTGAAATTTCCTACGCTGAATTTAATTGATAAATTTCGCCTCGGGCTTACCATTTTAGTGGCTTCAAAAATTAAAAACTGGAAGCGGCTTGAAAAAATACCTGTTACAGAGTGGTTGCAAAAATGGTCGGGAACCAATACATTCAATAAAATATGGCTGCCTTTATTGCGGGCTAAACTTGGCGAAAGCTATACTAAAACGTCTGCAGTTTTTATTTGGGCCACCATTCAGCGTTTATATGGGGCCAGGCGCAGTGGGTTAAAGAAAGAGATGTTTGGTTATGTACCCGGTGGTTATAAAATTGTGGTGGAGGCTTTTAAACAAAAATTACTTGCCGAAGGGATAGATGTAAGAACAAGGTACATTGCAAATGAAATTAAAGCAGCCCCTGGTAATAAAGCCCAGGTATCTTTTACTGATGGAATGATTGAAGAATTTGACAAAGTAATTTCAACATTGCCTTCCGGGCTTTCTGCAAAAATTTGCAACGGCCTTTCGGAAAAAGAAATACAAAAGCTTAATGATATTAATTATCTCGGCGTTATTTGCGTTGCTGTTTTGTTGGATAAGCCGGTTAGCGATTTTTATGTTACCAACATTACTGACGCCTGGGTACCTTTTACAGGAGTAATTGAAATGAGTGCATTGGTTGATAAAAAATATTTTGGTAACAACCACTTAATTTATCTGCCTAAATATGTAAGCCCCATCGATCCCTTATTTAATTATTCGGATGAAGAGATAAAAAAATTCTTCATTTCAAATTTTAAAAAAATGTATCCCTGGCTTACAGATGATAATTTAAAATTTGTTGGTGTGGCAAGGGCAAGGCACGTAATTACAGTGTTAACTAAAAATTATTCGGCCAACCTGCCACAGGTTGCCACATCAATTCCCAATGTTTTCATTGTAAATACTTCTTACATACTGGATGGAACATTAAATGTAAACGAAACCATAAGAGTGGCAGAAACCAAATTAAAAGAAATAGTAGCATAATAATGGCAAAGAAAAAAATACCTGCAAGTATTTCGCTTGATCTGGACGATCAGTGGTCGTATATGAAAGTGCACGGAGATGAGGGATGGGAAACATTTCCCTCTTACCTTGATGTAGTGGTGCCAATATTTTTAGATGTATTTGACAGGCTGGATATTAAAATTACTTTTTTTGTAGTGGGCCAGGATGCAGCAATAGAAAAAAATCATAAGGTGTTAAAAAGTATTATCGACAGGGGCCACGAGATAGGTAACCATTCATTTCATCACGAAAGCTGGTTAAAAACTTATTCTAAAGAAAAGATAGAAGCTGAAATTGAAATGGCAGAGGAAGCCATAGTAAAAGCCACCGGTAAACGAACCAATATGTTTCGGGGGCCGGGTTTTAGCTGGAGCAGCGATTTGCTGGAAGTACTGCAAAAAAGGAATTATATTTTTGATGCTTCTACATTGCCTACTTATATATCGCCATTGATGCGGCGTTATTATTTTGCCAAGTCTAAACTAACTAAAGAACAAAAGGAAAGCCGTAAGGAATTGTTTGGTTCATTTAAAGAAGGGTTTTATCCGCTTAAGCCATACTTTTGGAAGCTAGAGAATAACACTAAGTTGCTGGAAATACCGGTAACTACAATGCCATTTTTTAAACTGCCTTTTCACCAGAGTTATCTTTTATTTATCAGTGGTAAATCAAAATGGTTGATGAAGTTTTATTTACGTTTTGCAATACTGATGTGTAAAATAACTCAAACACCTCCCAGTTATTTATTACATCCGCTCGACTTGATCGGGGGTGATGATGTACCTCAACTGGCTTTTTTTCCCGGCATGGATATTAAGAGCGAAAAAAAACTGGAAGTGTTTGAAACTGCCCTACAGATACTTAAAAAAAATTTTGAGCTATTGCCAATGTCAGCATTTGCGAAAAATTTTACTGCAAACCTTAAAGAAAAAACACCTGGGGCAAATTAAACGTAATGAAAATTTTTTCCATAGTAGGCGCAAGGCCGCAATTTATAAAACTGGCACCATTGTCTGCAGCGCTTGCTGCAGGCAGGCACCAGGAGTTTATTGTGCATACCGGACAGCATTATGACTATGCAATGTCCGAAAAAATATTTATCGACCTGGGTATAAGAAAGCCTGATATTCACCTGGAAGTTGGTACCGGTAATCAAACCGTTCAAATAACCGAAATGATGCTGAAGCTGGAAACAGCCATGCTTGAAAAAAAACCTGACCGCGTAATTGTTTTTGGAGATACCAACTCCACACTGGCCGGTGCATTAATTGCTGCAAAACAAAATATCCCTATTATACATATTGAGGCCGGCTTGAGAAGTTATAACAGAACAATGCCCGAAGAGATCAACCGCATTGTTACCGATCATCTTTCTCAATACCTTTTTGCACCTACTCAAACAGCAGTTGATAATCTTACTACAGAAGGATTGGGCAAAAAGACTTTTTTTACAGGGGATATCATGGTGGACACTATGAAAAATAGTATTCAGATTGCGTTGGCAAAATCAGCTGTGATCAAAGAATTAAAACTGGAAGGACAACCTTATAATTTACTTACCCTGCACCGGCATTATAATGTTGATGATAGTGGTGTGATGGAACATATATTAAATGAACTGGGATTACTGGAAGAAAAAATTATTTTTCCTGTGCACCCCAGAACTAAAAAGATGCTGCCTGCAAATTACACAGTACCTGCTAACATTCAAATGATAGAACCGCAGGGTTACCTGGATTTTATTGCGCTTGAATATGCAGCAAAAAGAATAATATCCGATTCGGGCGGCATTCAAAAGGAGGCTTATATACTGCAAAAGCCCTGTATTACTTTACGCAGCGAAACGGAATGGGTGGAAACCGTAAATGAAAAATGGAATTTATTAATTCATCCTGCAGATAAAACGATTGCTTCAAAAATTGCAGCATTTGAAGTGCCTGCAACGCAGCATAATATTTTTGGAGAGAATGTAACGGAGAAGATGTTGAAATTAATTGATGAGAGTAAATAAACGTGGTAGGTTTTTAAAACCTACCACGTTTGCACAACGCTGTAATAACTTGTATTTTTTATTAAAATACAATTAATAATAAAAAAATGAACAACCAGCTTTCGGACAGTAATATTCCTTTAGTTGCAGATTTAGATGGAACTTTAATAAACACTGACCTGTTATTTGAAGCTGTGGTTTTATTGGTAAAAAAGAACCCTGTGTATATCTTTAAAATGATACTTTGGCTTTTTAAAGGAAAAGTATTTTTTAAGAACAGTATTTTTGAAAGGGTGCAACTAGACTATTTGCACCTGCCTTACAATAACGAGGTAATCAATTTTCTTGAAAGCGAATTTGCACAGGGGCGAAAAATTGTACTTGCCACAGCATCTCCTTTAGCTGCCGGTATTGAGATAGCAAAAATTTATCCGCTATTCAGTGAAGTATATGGCACTGATAATACAATAAATCTAAAAGGAGAAAAAAAAGCAAACCTGCTTGTAAGTAAATATGGCGATAAACAATTTGATTATATAGGCGACTCTTCTGCCGATCTGCCGGTGTTTGCCCGATGCCGCTTAGCATACCTGGTAAATCCACCAGGTTCGTTGGAAAAGAGTACAGCAAAAATTACAACTGTAAAAAATGTTTGGAAAACCGGCAAGGCTTCAATAAAAGATTATATCAAAGCAATAAGGGTTTATCAGTGGATAAAAAACTTATTGTTATTTGTGCCATTAGTAACATCCCACTCCCTTAGCGACTTTAAATTATTAAGCCTGAGTTTTTTTGCCTTCTGTGCTTTTAGTGCAGTGGCATCGGCAGGGTACCTGCTTAACGACCTGATGGATATCAACTCCGACAGAACGCATCCAAGAAAAAAATTTCGGCCCGTTGCTTCAGGTAAAATACCAGTGCTGAATGCAGTGATTATGGCCATTGTGCTTTTAACAGGGGGCCTACTTTTTGCGGCAAAACTGAATTTGTTTTTTTTTATTATTCTCCTCACGTATTTTTTAGTATCGTTTTCATATTCGGTGTTTTTAAAACGCATTGTTCTGTACGATGTATTCATACTGGCACTTTTATATTCTATAAGGGTTTTTGCCGGCGCCATTGTTATTGATGTGGTATTATCTTTTTGGCTGATTGCATTTTCAACTTTTATATTTTTAAGCCTGGCATTTGTTAAAAGATATTCTGAACTGATACAAACTGGTGATGAAACAGGATTGAAAACACGAGGAAGAGGATATGAAGCAGCCGACCATAACCTGTTGCAGGTGATGGGTGTGGCAAGCGGATTTTTAGCAGTAGTGGTATTTTCATTGTACATCAACAGCCCCGAAGTAACAGTATTGTATGCACGCCCAAAAATATTGTGGGCAATCAGTTTTTTATTCCTGTTCTGGATAAGCAGGATATGGTTGTTTACTGCAAGGGGTAAAATGACAGATGATCCCATTGTATTTGCATTAAAGGACGTTACCAGTTATTTTGTTTTTCTCTTTACTGGTATACTGATATTTCTGGCTACAATATAGCACCGCGGTAACCTTAAATTTATTCTAAATATTGGAAACTAATAAACTTGCTCAAAAACCAAAATAAAAAATGAAGCCGACAAACTTATTATGGATAATTATTTTCCTTATTGGCGTAGGTGCAAGAAGTACAGAACTTCTTCGTGCGGTGGATACCGAATCCTGGCGTGAATCGGATGTGTCAACAATTGCAAAAAACTTTTACCAGAAAAATACCGATATCTTTCATCCGCAAATTGCATGGGATGGCTCGGGTCCGGGTTATACCGAATCAGAATTTCAAATCTATTCTTACTTAATAGCAACCTCATACAAAGTTTTTGGTTTTTGGGAGCCAACCGGAAGAATAATATCATTTATCTTTTCTCTTGCCACCCTGCTGGTGTTTTTGCGCCTGTGCAAATATTTGTTTGAAGAAAAGGCTGCACTTTTTTCGTTCTTCTTTTTTGCCATCAGCCCTATACTGCTGGTAATATCCAATTCTATTCAACCCGAGTCGGTGATGTTCTTCTTTTATGTTTGTTCCGGATATACTTTTATCCGGTGGTTGAATGATCAATCGGGAAAATTTTACACCCTTCTTATACTTTGCACCGCACTTGCATTGTTATGCAAAATAACAGCAGCCAATATTGGGCTGATGTTTATTATTATGATTGTTTTTAAAAAGGGCTGGAAATCTTTGTTTACACCAAAAGTTTTGATACTGGGTTTACTCAGCGTACTACCTTCGGTTTTTTGGTATGTATATGGCAACCGGTTTTTCGTTCTTTATGGTAATTCCCTGGGGCTCTCCAACGAATATGCCTGGATAGGCTGGGATATTTTTACCAATAAACATTTTGTTATCGGCATCATTCAAAATGAAATTTTTACTGTATGGACGCTGGCAGGCCCGTTTATCATTGCGCTTGCACTGCTGTTTACCAGATGGATAAAAAAAGAGAGCACACTGATCGGTATAAGCTGGTTGGCTTCTGCTGCTGTATTTTATATACTGGCAATGAGAACTACAGCTGATGACTGGGGATACTATTATCATATTTTTTCTATTCCTGCGGTGTCACTTTTATTGGGCGGCGCTGTAATTGAATTATGGGATAAATATTTTCCGCTGGTAAATTCTAAAACAACAACCGCAACTGATAAGCCTGGTATCACAAAAGGAAGATTTATATTAGGCGGACTTGCATTGTTGGTTTGCCTGTTTGTATTTTCATCTTTTAAATATTTTTACCGTATAAAAGCTTCTGTTTTTCAAACCTCAGACTTTTATCAATGTAAAGACAGTTTGGTGAAATTAATACCGCCGGGATCGCTGGTATTAGCAAATGGAGGCTTAAAGGGAGACAAACTGGGCCATCCCAAAGCATTTAACGACTCTTACTTTTTTTACTGGATAGACAGGAAAGGCTACAATATTACCATTGAAGACCTGTCTGTAAAAAATGTGTTAGCTTTCAAAGATAAAGGAGCTGCTTTTTTTATTGCAGAGGAACGAACAATAGGAAAAGTGCCGGGGTTGGTGGCTGATTTGAAACAAACTTTTACACCCATTTTTGAATGCAATGGTTGTATTCTGTTTAAATTATAAAGCAACAATAAATAATTGCATGATTTGCCAATTATTTGCTGCATAAAAACGTTGTATATCTGAAAACCTTAGCATTATGGCCGATACTAACAAACCTTTTATAACTATTGTGGCACCTTGTTACAATGAGGAGGCAATTCTTGAACTTAATATAAATACTATCCTCACGTATCTAAAAAGTAAAAGCGATAAATATAACTGGGAGGTATTAATTATTAATGACGGTAGTAAAGATAAAACAGGAGCAATTGCAAACGAACTGGTGAAACAAAACGCCGGTGTAAGGGTAATTCATCACCCTACAAATATGAATCTTGGAAGTGCCATTAAAACAGGCTTTAGCAATGCGTATGGTGAGATTATTGTAGTAGTGGATATTGATTTAAGCTATGCGGTAGAGTACATAGAAGTAATGGTAGATAAGCTTATTGAAACCAGTGCAGATATTGTAATGGCCTCACCATATATGAAAGGAGGTAAAGTTATAGCGGTGCCATTTTTAAGAAGGATAATGAGCAGCTGGGTAAACCGGTTTATGAGTTTTGCGGCGCAGGATAAGTACCACACTTTTACGGGGATGGTCAGGGCCTACCG
>Ga0302164_10000088_pt1 | contig 38231 bp, 37 predicted proteins | sample I_Fen_E3_1_FD_193500 | JGI IMG/M metagenome (GOLD analysis project Ga0302164, IMG submission 193500) | Peat permafrost microbial communities from Stordalen Mire near Abisko, Sweden - I_Fen_E3_1 | ecosystem: Environmental > Terrestrial > Soil > Wetlands > Permafrost | place: Sweden: Abisko...
TCTACATTATTTCAAAGCGGGAGAAGCATGTTCATGTTTACTTGCAACATTATCCTTATCCCGACACCTTACGGCTTGCAAAAGTTTTGAAAATCCCGTTCACCAGAATTGTTGCCGGATCCATTTCCCCGAATGGGCAGGAAGTTTTGGTGAAAGATTATGAAAATATTTATTACTGGAAACGCTCAGGTGAGAAGTCTTTGATAGAGTTGCTTGCTAAAGAACCCATCGAGCTTGCCTACAAACAGGAAGCGCAAGGTGAATCCATTTGTTGGAACCATGACGCCTCAGGGTATTATACACTCAGCGAAAGCCACCAAGGGAAGATCGCGCAGCTGAAATTTTATGAGAGGAGATAAGTCTTTCACGCAAAGGCGCTAAGACGCAAAGTCATAATTTGTTTACCATTCTTTGAATTCCATCTTTAATGAGTGCCTCATCGAAATTAATTAGCAAGCCTAACTTTAGTCCGGTTAGCTTAAGATACGTCAGTAACTGTTTTTGATGCACTGGCGCAATAGCTTCAACAGATTTTATTTCAATAATTACTTTGTTCTCTACAATAATATCGGATCTGAAACCTAGATCCATTTTAACACCTTCGTAAACTACAGGGATACCTTGCTGCCTCGTTTTGCTTTTTGAAGTTCGTGAGTAAGTAACTCCTCGTAAACAGATTCGAGTAAACCTGGGCCAAGAGTAGTATGAATTTTAAAGCAGCAGTCTACTATAATTTTGGAGAGCTCGTTTTCTGTCATAGAATATAAGTTCACGCAAAAGAAGCTTAAGTCGCAAAGAAAATACAAAGTACTTGCATTCTTAGCGCCTTCGCGACTTTGCGTGACAATGCATTACAGTCTCCTATACAACTCACTGATACTTTCAATCGTCACCTTCTCTTTCCAATCTGGTCCGATGGCGTGCGCCCACATGTGTGGCAAGTTGTAGGCCACTTTTGCCATAGCAGTGATCTGATCATTCGTCCAGTCTTTGGATAAATTTTGTGGCAGATCGATTTTATGTTTAGCGATCATCGTTTTGAATTCTTTCACACCTTCGGGATAATAATCCTGAAGGTGATTGAACGCAATACAATTCGCATAGCAATGACGTGTTCCTAAAATTTTTGAAAGCCCGTATGACAACGCATGACAAACGCCTACTTCAGAATAGGTGAGACTTAGTCCACCCATCAATGAGGCGACCATCAACTTGTCATCATTCTCCGGAGTTTGTCCGCTTTTGTCTCCCAAATAAATTTCGCGACAAAGTTTCAATGCTTGCTCAGCATAAGAATGTGAGTAAGCATTGTTCAGAGTTCCGTTCTCTGATTCAATGCAATGTATGTACGTATCCATTCCGGTGTAAAACCACCAGTTGCGCGGAACGGAGGCAATCAAATCAGGATCAAGTACTACTTGATTGAAAACTGTCCACTCGCATTTCAATCCCAATTTTTTTTCCGGACCAGTAAGCACAGCCGTCATCGACACTTCAGCGCCTGTTCCTGAAATAGAAGGAACACCAATGTGATAGATGCCCGGCTTCTTGATCAAATTCAATCCTTGATACAAGGTTGATGATCCTTCATTCGTAAACATCAGCGAGACTGCTTTCGCGATATCCATGATCGAACCACCACCAATGCCAATTACGGCTGAAGGAATTCCTTTCGAATTTTTTACACTATCGCGTAATGAATCAATCTGTTCAGTGGTTGGTTCGTAAGTATCTACATCGATGAACTTAACGATATCTTCCTTTTGTGATGGAATTCTTTTCTCCAGGTCTTTGCCCTTGAAATAATTATCCACGACAAACAGCATGAACTTGCCGTTGTCGTTTCTTCTTTCGTTGAGGATGTCTCCTAATTGGTTAAAACTTCCGCGACCGAAAACAGTCTTCTCTATTCCTTTAAAATTTTTATGCATGATTATTTTATTGAATGTTTTATTGTGCCTCACCTAAATCCTCTCCGGGGGAGAGGACTTTGCTCCCTTCTCCTCTGGAGAAGGGCTGGGGATGAGGCGACTTACGCATGTACCGCCATCGCCTTCTTAACACATCCACCAATCTTCTTCGCTAATTCTTTCACTTCTTCACTCGTCCACGTGCAGCGGATGCCAAATGAAATCAGTCGGCCTACCACTTCCTGTGATTTGGGCAAGTGAAGATTTTTATAATCTTGCGGAGCGCCCAACAGATGGATGGGAAGCTTCGCAGCAGCTTTCAATTCTTTGATATGATCCCACTGGTTGATGAAATGATACATGTTGGTAAACCAATAATTAAATCCACCTACACCGGCCTTATTGAATTCATCCACCACGCGCTTAGCCGATTCTGTATCCGGCAAAAACATATTCAGGAAAGTAGCAGAGTCTCCAGCCGGATCAGCCAAGGTGCTAAAACTTACCCCAGGAATTTTTGAAAGCTCAGTCACCATTAGGTTTTTGTGCTCCCTGTTTTTCTCGCGAATGAAGGGCACCTTGCGGGTTTGTGCCAGCCCTATCGCGGCATTGATTTCGCCAATGCGGTAGTTGAACCCAATCACAGGGTGTTGTTCCATGCCGCGGTTGTTACCTACATGGTCATGGCCGTGGTCGCTGTAGCTGTTGGCATTTTTGTAAACTTGTTCATCGTTAGTCACCATCACACCGCCTTCACCACAGGTAGCGATTTTGAAAAAGTCGAATGAGTAGCAACCGGTCTTTCCAAACAAACCTACTGAAGTACCTTTATACGAGGCGCCAAACGCCTGGCCGCCATCTTCAATCAACGTCAGGTTATTTTCTTTACACACTTTTAAAATTTCATCCATGTTGGCCATGCCTCCACACATGTGTACCAGCATTACGGCTTTGGTTTTAGGTGTGAGGGCCGCCTTGATTCCTGCTGCACTTAAACAAAGCGTTTCGTCAATTTCAGCAAACACGGGCAATGCTCCGGCAAACAAAACCGCTTCTACTGAGGCGATGTAAGTAAACGGAGGCACGATCACTTCATCACCCGCACCGATGCCGGCCGATGCCAACGCGCACGCCACCGCGGTCGAGCCGCTGCTCACCGCATGGGCAAACTTGGCCCCGGTTATTTTTTTTACTTCGGCTTCAAACTCGCGCGCCTTCCAGATGTTGTTGCGCTGCGCGTCATGGTTATACCGAAAGAGGATGCCCGTTTCGAGCACATCGTTGATCTCTTTCTTCTCTTCCTTTCCAAATAGTTCGGTGCCTGGCATAGTTAGTTACGATTTATTGAATTGATGATTTTTTTATTTTCTAATTAAGTCTGCAAAAATACGAAAATGTCGGTTACAGGTTACAAGTTTCAGGTTGATTCTGGATGCTGGATTCTAGATCCGGATTCTCGTTGTACTGATATGTTTTGATTTATTGAAAGTGATTTTTTGGCGGCCTTCTCCTTCGCCCTCCGAAGCCTCGTGCGAAGGAGGGCGCGCGATCCGCTATACTCCTCGCTCGATCACACAATGCCCACGCAGCTGCGGGGTGCCGCTTCTATCGCTGGCCGAAACGACTTCGATATTGAGTAGCAGTGCATAATAGATCTGTCAAAACTTTTATCTTTGGAAGGTATCTAATGCATTTACTTATGAAATGCCCGGAGTGCGGAAATAATTTACCTGATTCGTCAATCTTTTGCTTTAACTGCAAAACAGATTTGACGCAGTTTCAGAAACTGCACTCACAAGCCAAACAAAGTAATAATAAAAAAGGAGGTATAGGACGTCTTGGGATAATCGGAATAGTCGTTGTCATAGGAATCATCGTAAATATCTTTGAAGGTAAAAAACCAACATCACAAGAGAAGATTGATCCAAGGTTCAACGATGACTATAAAACTCCGAATAGTGATCAAAAAAATTCTAATAGTAATTTTTGGAATTACGTTATAAAAGAGAAATGCCTTGCTGGAACTACGGAGGAAAATTTTGATGAACTTGTAAAGTTTAGTGTCCGTAAGGATCAGAACGCTGTAATGATGATGGTGGCAGAAGGCAAAGCGGTCGTTCTTGATGCTCACATAAGGGTTAGGAGAATGAGCGGATTTGCTACATGCAAAATAAAAATAATGTCAGGCGATCTATTAGGCGTTGAATTGTTTGTTGACTGCGAAGATTTAGAACATTCAAACTAAAGCATGTTATTATCTGCCTAGCGAAAAAATCAAGAGCATTTGCTGGAAATATAGATTTCTGTCAAATGCCAAATAATAAAAAGTAAGATGCCTAAGAAGAACAACTGAGTTTGCCATTTAAAATACCTCCTTTCTGCTTTCAAATTTTGTGACTGTTCCAATTCGACATCAATGCTCATTCTTAAAACAATATTTTTTGCATCAGGCTCTAAATTATTTGCAATACTTTTTTGCAAGTGAATGTATTTCATATCAGTATCAATGTTATAAATCGACTTGCGAAGAAAAAATAATCCAAGATAAATACTAAAGCTCCAACTGAATAAGGGCAATGCCCACAATATAAGTAATGCGTTAAAGGGATGCCCGACACTTCTATAAATTGAATATCCAATTGCTGAAACACTGAGCGCAACCAAATAATAGACGTATTTTATTTGTTGCTCTTTACTTTTGTTGAACAGCTCAAGTTGAATTTTATCCAAGTCTTCCATTAACCAAAATTAATGGATAAAATGACGGTATTTTACTTTTCTATTTCTCTTTGCCTCCAATTTGAAAACCGATAATTCTACTTCTCGTGATGAAAATTGTTAAATTTGAGATATGAAAAACGGATACAATATCGACTTAGGGTTTGACCAGATTTTGGACTTGGTGAGACAATTACCTAAAAAAGAAAAGATTCGCCTTTCAAAAGAACTGGAACGAGATATTATAGACGCCAAGCTGACCGCTCTGTTAAAGGCTTTTAAAACTGATGACCTGGACCAAGACACAATCAACAGAGAAGTTGAAATTGTAAGAGCCGAATTATATGCCAAGCCCAAAGGCAAGTAAGGACATAAAGACGAAAACGATCTCTGCTTCTGAAGCTATATTTTTAGAGGAGCTGAAAGAATCTGTTCGCGAAGTAGCTCTAGCCAAAAAAGGAAAGATCAGACTCCAATCAGCCCGCGAATTTCTAAATGAACTTTCAGGTTGAAGTGTTCGACCCCTTCAGGGTCGGCTATAACTCTGTAAATTTATTCGCTATAAACATTTGACCTCTTCGGAGTCATGGCCTGCTTGCCTAATAATTCCAATCCCGAAGGGATTGAATGTTTATAGAAAAGAATCTACGATAACCCGACCCCGAAGGGGTCGTATGTTGCTTTCAAAACACCGATCTATTCAATCCATTCAAAAATATATTTTGGATCGTGTTCAATTTTAAACTTCTCCAAGAACTCGTTGTATTCTTCCTTAAATGTTTTCTTGCGATGATGTTCTTTTTGATTTAAAATGTAGGCAATAACTTGATCCAAACTGGAATGACTGTATGAGAATGCTCCGTAACCTTCTTGCCATTGAAATTGAGATGTGATGAATTTCTTCGCACGAATGAATTCATTAGAAGATTTCTTCACCTCACGGACTAAATCGGATAAACAACAAGACGGTTTCATTCCAATGAGAAAATGAATGTGATCGGGCATGCCATTAATGGCGAGCATTTTTTGCTCTTTATTTTGTACAATGCCTGTTATGTATTTGTACAATTGTTCTTCCCAAGATTGATGGATAAGACTTTCGCGTCCTTTGACAGCAAATACGACTTGAATATAGATTTGGGAATAGGTGCCTGGCATGATTTCAATTGTTTATGTTCGACCCCTTCGGGGTCGCGATATCGCGGTTTAATTTACTATAAACATTTGACCCCTTCGGGGTCATTCGGTGTCAAGTGCCAGTTGGATATTTTCGGTCCTACTCTTGGAATTTTCCCGTCTGGTTGTGAAACCTGATGACACAGCAATAAAAAGTTATCTTTCTCTTACTATTGTTTTTCTCGCAAGAATGAAACTATCACTCTTGCACCTGCGTTTGCAGACCGATATCGCGTCATTATGAAACCCGACCTGCTGCTCAAAAATATCTCGAAACACATTTCCTTGACGGTAGATGAAAAGGAATTCTTTATTTCATTGCTGAAAACAAAATCCATTAAAAAAGGTGAGTATTTACTCCGTCAGGGAGATGTTTGTAAACACGAATCGTTTGTAATCAAAGGTTGTTTGAAATCGTATTACGAAGACGACAACGGAGCGGAACACATTGTCGATTTCCTGGTAGAAGAATGGTGGGCCGATGATTTGTATAGCTTTTTTACGCAAACAGAATCCAAATCCAACATCAAGGCGCTGGAAAACACGGAGGTCTTGCAGATCAGTAAGGACGATTTGGAAACACTGTATCAGCGAATTTCAAAGTTTGAGCGATTATTCAGGCTGATTTTTCAAAGAGCTTATATTTCTCAGCGCGATCAAATCAATCTGATGTTATCTACACCGGCAGAAGAGCGATACCTCCAGTTTTTAAAAAAGAAACCCTATGCTACCAGACGATTTCCTCAGAAGGACATCGCATCTTATCTCGGCGTTACTCCCCAATTCTTAAGTATTTTAAAGAAAAAAGTGAACTGAATTAATGTAGATTAACTTTCAATTCCTTCTGCTTCTTTTTCTTTGCCGCATGATGGCTTGATTCACTCAATAACCAGTGATCAGATAACTAACTATGAAGAGTCTCATTATTTTCATGGCTGTCTTTTCTATGCTCTTCTTGAGAGAGAATAAAAGACACACAACCTATTTTACTGATGCAACCGATTTAGATATGATGGAGATAGAAAGCAAAATGTCCGTAGCGTTTTTTATTAGACCGTTTGGCAATGATGAAAAGGATAAAGAAACGAAGATGAAACTATTGAATGCGCAGAAAGTAGCCACGCAACTATTTGAAGCTGTAGAGAAGAGTAATCTGATCGTGGCAGGAAAATCGGAAGCGCAATTGAATGAAGAGATCAGTAAGTTGGCGACCGAAAAATTTAATATCCAGAAACATTGGCACAAGAAAATTGTAAGAAGCGGCAAGAATACCATGTCGATTTACAATGACAATCCACCTGACCGCATCATACAGGAAGACGATATGGTATTTGTAGATTATGGAATAGTGGCCAACGGTTGGGAATCAGATTTTGCAAAAACTTATGTAGTCGGTAATAATGCAAAAAAAATAAAATTAAAAAATGATGTGGAGAAAGCCTGGCGAGAAACTCAGGAGTGGTATTTGAGGCAGACAAAATTAAAAGCATCAGACTTTTTTAAGTTTATCACGGAAAAGGCAAAGCAATATGGTTATACCTATGGAGGTGAAATTGCCGGACATATTGTTGGAGAGTTTCCGCATGAACAACCTGTTGACCCTAAGAGCCATGACCTGGATATTCACCCGGATAATCCTTACGATATGTTCCGGTTAGATCCTTACGGAAATAAAAGATTCTGGATTTTGGAAATGCATTTCGTAGACAAAGAAAACCAGGTAGGTGCTTATGTCGAAAAACTTTTGGACTACGCTGTCTCCGACCAGAATAAATAGAAAAGCGAGTATCAATGAAAAAAGACGCACCGGCATTGATTTTAATCGACATTCAAAAAGGATTCGACAATATTGAATATTGGGGTGGAGAACGAAACAATCGGGAGGCAGAGAAGAATGCGAGCAAGCTCTTGGAACTTTGGCGAGAAAAAGGCCTCCCGGTTTTTCATGTTCAACATTGTTCGTCCAATCCTAAATCGTTGTTACATCACACCAATCCTGGTAATCAATTTCAGGATATAGTTAGGCCAGCCTTACATGAGCCGATAATCAAGAAGAATGTAAACAGCGCTTTTATCGGCACAAATTTGAAAGAACAAATTGATCATTTAAAAATCACAAAGCTCTTTATCGTTGGGCTGACCACCGACCACTGCGTATCTACTACCACCAGGATGGCCGGGAATTTTGGATATGAAACATTTCTTGTTTCGGACGCGACGGCTACCTTTAGTAAGAAAGGTTTTGACGGACAAAACTATTCGGCTCAACTTATCCATGAAACAGCGCTAGCCAGTTTGCATGAAGAGTTTGCAACTGTTGTGAAGACGAATTTTATCAGACAAAATTTATTAATGTGATATAACTCCGCCAGGAGCGAACCGAGGTAGGGCGGAAGCGTAAAAACTTTCGCTCTACTTTTTTTTCAAGGATCTTGTTTGACGTACCAGTCAGGACTTCTAATCTAAAATAAAAATGTGATTAACGTTTATACCGCTCTTGTTGATCTTTCTTTGTCGGCAGTGTCTCCGTTTCGGGCTGCGTTGTAATGCGCCATAGAAATCGAGGGCGAGACTCTGGCGAGAAATAGACAAATACACAGGGTCGTTAGTTGTTAGTTCCTTTGGTCTTCCTCGCCAACAAGTTTTTCTGGTTGACCGTCTTGCAAATTTGTGTTTCCTTTGACATACTCTATTATAGTAAAAAATTTATAAAGACATGAAGGCATTAATTCTACTGTTGGTAGCAGTTGTTTTTGTAAAACAGGCAACCTCACAAACAAAAATCGATCTTGAAAAACTAGGGCAAAACTCCGAGGTTGGTAAATACGCGAATATCCGGGGATTCAAAATGTATTACGAGGTGTATGGATCTGGCGAGCCACTGCTTTTTATTCATGGAAACGGAGGATCAATCAGGGCCTTCAAGCAACAAGTGAATTTCTTTGCGGGCAAATACAAGCTCATTCTGGCTGATAGTCGTGCGCAAGGTAAATCAGTTGATACCAGCGATTCGCTCACCTATGAAATGATGGCGGATGATTTTAATGAATTGTTAAACCAATTGAAGATAGACTCTTGCAACGTGATCGGTTGGAGCGATGGAGGAATCAATGCTTTATTGCTGGCGATGAGGCACCCGAAGAAAGTCAAAAAACTGGTGTCGACCGGTGCAAACTTATGGCCTGACAGCACTGCTTTGGACCCGTATGTATTCAAAGATATTCTCAGTATGTACAATAGAGTTTCAACCGAGCCTGCTACTGCTGCTTCGGTAAACAAGAAGAAGACCATTGGAATGATGTTGCATGAGCCAAATATTGCACTAAGGGATTTGTCGAAAATAAGTTGCCCATCATTAATTATTGGTGGAGATCATGAGGCCATTTTACCACTTCACACATTGTTGATCGCTCAGTCAATCCCTAAATCCTATTTATGGATTGTTCCAAATTCCGGACACGCAACACTTGTTCGCTACAAGAATGACTTCAACAAAGTAGTGCTTGATTTTCTAGCAAAGCCCTTTCGAAAAATCCAGGGTAACGACATGTATAGGTAGAGCCTTTGTATGTTGGTGATCGTTATCAAAAATTAGACTTAAATAAACCGGCTCTTTCTCATCATTGTCTCTCGTTTCAGGCTGCATTGTAATGCCTCAGAGCCCGAGGCGAGACTCTGGCGAGAAATAAATTAACTCGTAAGTTATTCTTTCGGCCAGCGATAGAAGTGAAAAGCCAGAAGTGCGTGGGTCCCAATACTTCGGGAGTGCAATGGCCGGACTTGTAACGGATAGCGCGGCCCCGATAGCAAGTGCGTTTGTATGTGCGCATCGGGGGGCCGCATAAAGCAAAATCAGTTTCGCCATTGTTGCTCTCCCAACTCAAAACTCTTTTCGTTAACAAGTTCTTCTGTACTTTTGGAAATAAACCTTTCAATAGTCATGATCAAACATTTTTTTCAGATCGCTTGTCTCGTGATAGTGCTTGACTTTCAGGCGCAGGCGCAAAACTTTATTCAGTATGTAAACCCGCTCATCGGCACGGAGAAGATGGGCCACACCTACCCGGGTGCTACAGCTCCTTTTGGCGCGGTGCAACTGAGCCCTGATACGGACACGATCAGCTACGAGGTGAACGGCAAGTACAACCCGGAAGTCTATAACTATTGTGCAGGCTATCAATGCACCGACAAGACCATTGTGGGCTTCAGCCACACGCACTTCAGTGGCACGGGCCACAGCGACCTGGGCGATATTCTGATTATGCCGACCACGGGTGTACTGCAACTGAACCCTGGCACTGCCGACAATCCTTCTTCGGGTTTTCGTTCGGCTTACTCACACACCAATGAAAAAGCAGAGCCGGGCTACTACCGCGTAATGCTCGATGATCATCACATCAACGCGGAGTTTACGGCCACCACCCGAGTAGGCATGCACCGCTACACGTTTCCTGCTTCGGATAAGGCGCACATCATTTTAGATCTCGTGTCGGGCATCTACAACTACAACGGTAAAAACGTGTACACGTACGTGCGCGTGATCAACGACACACTGATCACCGGTTATCGCCAGACAAACGGGTGGGCGCGCAACCGCACGGTGTATTTTGCAATCGCGTTCTCGAAGCCATTCAAAAACTATGGCTATAAATATTTTGGCGACAAAGAAGTGTACCGGGGATTCTGGGGACAGTTTGGAAGAACGAATGTGCCAGAGATGGCGGCCAAGCAGTTCAGGGCGTATTTTGATTTTGATACAAAAGAGAACGAGCAGATACAATTGAAAGTAGCGCTCTCGCCCGTGAGCATGGACGGTGCGCTGCTAAACATGCGCACGGAAATTCCGCACTGGGATTTTGACAAAGTAAAACAAAGCGTGCAACAACAGTGGAACCGGGAGCTCGGCAAAGTGGAAGTAGAAACGATCACCGAAGGAGATAAAATAAATTTCTACACATCATTGTATCACACGATGATCGGCACCACCACCTACAACGATGTAGACGGAAAATACAAGGGCGTGGACCAGGAAGTACATGAGGCAAAGAACTTTACCAACTATACTACTTTTTCTTTGTGGGATACCTATCGTGCACTACATCCGTGGTACAACCTCATCACGCCCAAGCGCAACAGCGACATGGTGCAGTCGATGATCATGCATTATCAACAGAACCCGATTAAGATGTTGCCCGTGTGGAGCCACTATGCGAATGAGAACTGGTGCATGATCGGCTACCATGCCGTGCCGGTGCTGGCAGACGCGATCGTGAAAGGAAACATTTCTTCTTTTGATGCAAACGCTGCGCTTGATGCTGCAGTGGCAACTGCTCGTAACAAAAATTATGGCGGCCTGAGTTATTATATGAGCATGGGCTACATTCCCGAAGATAAGAATGGAAGCTCTGCTTCAAAAGTGCTGGAGTATGCGTTTGACGATTGGTGCATCGCGCAGATGGCAAAAGAACTGAAACGCAACGACATCTATGATGAGTTCAGCAAGCGAAGTGAGTATTACAAAAATGTATTTGATCCCGCTACGAAATTCATGCGCGCAAAAAATAGCGATGGAAAGTTTATCAAGGAGTTTAATGAGTGGAGCCCGGTGCAGCGCGGATACATTGAAGGCAACGCGTGGAATTACAGTTTGTATGTGCCGCATGATCCTGCTGCGATGATCGATATGATGGGGGGCAAAGAGAAATTTTCAGTGCACCTGGATTCGCTCTTCAGTTATGACCTGCCGGAGAAATACATGCACGAGTCGGAAGACATCACCAAAGACGGAATCATTGGCAACTATGTTCATGGCAATGAGCCTTCGCACCACGTGCCTTACTTGTTCAACTGGACGAGCACACCATGGAAGACACAGGAAAAAATCCGCATGATCATCCCGCGTATGTACAAGCCAACCACGGATGGCCTTGGCGGCAATGACGACTGCGGGCAGATGAGTGCGTGGTATCTTTTCAGTGCGCTGGGATTTTATCCGGTGGCTCCTGGATCGATGGAGTACTCGATTGGAAGTCCGTTGATTAAAAAGGCGACTATACATTTAGAGAATGGAAAGCAATTTGAGATTGATGTGCAGAAACAGAGCAACGAGAATGTGTACATTGAGAGGATCACACTAAATGGTAGACCGGTTACTAAGCCGATATTGAATCACCGGGATATAATGAATGGTGGGAAGCTGGTATTTGAGATGGGAAGCAAGCCGAACAGGAAGTTGTTTGCGGGGAAATAGCTGCGAAGATTTTGGACTTGGCGAGATAATTACCGCTTTATGTAAATGTTCGACCCCTTCGGGGTCGGTTATTTCTCTGCTAATCAAATTTTCTATAAACATTTGACTCCTTCGGAGTCACGGTTTCGGTTTGTGATCGCAACACCAATCCCGAAGGGATTGAATGTTTATAGAAAAGATTTCATGATATTTAACCCGACCCCGAAGGGGTCGTATGTTGGCCCTTTGAAACCGATGTATTTCTAGTCAATTGAAATGCTTGACCCTTCGGAGTCGGTTATGTCTGTGCATCAATTTGCTATAAAACATTTGACTCCTTAGGAGTCATAGCTTCCATTTTGTGATCACAGCAACAATCCCGAAGAGATTGAATGTTTATAAAAGAATCTACGAATTCACCCGACCCCGAAGGGTCGTATGTTGCTTTTAAAACAACGATCTATTCAATCCATTCGAAAAGATATTTTAGGTCGTGTTCAATTTTAAACTTTTCCAAGAACTCACGGTATTCTTCCTTAAATGTTTTTTTGCGATGATGTTCTTTCTGATTTAAAATGTAGGCAATAACTTGATCCAAACTGGAATGACTGTATGAGAATGCTCCATAACCTTCTTGCCATTGAAATTGGGATGGGATGAATTTATTCTCACGAATGAATTCGTTAGAAGATTTCTTTACCTCACGGACTAAATCCGATAAACAACAAGATGGTTTCATTCCAATGAGAAAATGAATGTGATCAGGCATGCCATTGATGGCGAGCATTTTTTGCTCTTTATTTTGTACAATGCCTGTTATGTATTTGTACAATTGCTCCTCCCAAGATTGATGAATAAGACTTTCGCGCCATTTGACTGCAAACACAACTTGAATATAAATTTGGGAATAGGTGCCCGGCATGATTTGAATTTGCTTTTCGACCCATCGGGGTCGGGATATTCTCGCTCAATTTACTATAAACATTTGACCCTTCTGGGTCGTTGCCATCGAAATTCATAGTTAATATTTTTTTGGATGCGATAAAAGTAGACATCATATAATGCGTTTTACTAAATTGAAATTTTAAAACTGCGACAATTTCAAATCAAAATGTTCGAGCAAAACTTTAAAATTATTGACTGCCTTTGGAAAGGGGCTGAATTACACCGTTCCCAATGAAAAGAATTGCTTCCATAGATTTGTTGCGCGGTATCGTTATGATACTGATGGCGCTGGACCATACACGAGATTATTTTCACGACTATACATTTCACTTCTCACCGACTGATCTTACTCACACTACACCTGCCATATTTTTTACGCGATGGATCACGCATTATTGCGCACCCGTTTTTGTTTTTCTTACAGGCTTGTCTGCCTACCTGTCTGGTCAGAATAAAACCAAGGCGGATCATGCTATGTTTCTTTTCAAAAGAGGGTTGTGGTTGCTCTTTGCTGAGTTTACTTTTTTAGCATTCTTCGAATTCTTTGACTTTGGTTTCAGTCAGCATTTCTTCCAGGTACTGAGCGTGATCGGTGCAGGCTACCTGTTCATGGCTTTACTGGTGTTCACTCCGCGGTGGTTTATTTTATTTTTTGGTCTCTCACAATTGCTTCTCCATAATCTGTTGGATACTGTTACAATCAATAATAACTTCTCGCTCGAAGTGCTCTGGTCATTGATACATGAGCTGAGGTATTTTCCTCTATCTAAAACGCAAGCCATACTAATTAACTATCCGCTGATACCGTGGGTTGGGCTTCTGGCACTGGGATATTACATGGGCCCGATCTACTCTTCAACTTTTCCCTCCGAAAAGCGGCAGCGCATATTGCTGCGGTTGGGCATTGTGGCAATAGCAGATTTTATCGTGGTTCGGTTTCTTAATGTATATGGAGATCCGTCAATGTGGCGAAGTCAGGATTCAATGGTGTACACACTGCTGTCGTTTCTTAACACCACTAAATACCCACCTTCGTTGTTGTATCTATTTCTATTAATGACATTAGGTCCCGCTCTCATGTTGCTCTCTGTTGCAGAGAATGCAAAAGGCAAGTTGACGAAAGTGATAACTCAGTTTGGTAGCGTACCGTTTTTTTATTACTCGCTGCATTTGTTAGTGATTCACCTGCTACAACTAATCTATTTGCTAGCCTCTGGCTACTCAGCAGAATATACTGTACTCAAATATGAAGACCCTGCACCTGCAGTAGACCCGACTATGGCTCACTACTTTGCCTTACCGGGTGTGTATGTAGTCTGGATTGTAGTGTTGTTGATCATGTATCCGTGCTGTGGCTGGTATGCCCGATTTAAGGCTTCGCATAATTATTGGTGGTTACCGTATGTTTGATTTGTCCCCTTACCAACAAGTTTTTTTATTCGTTGGTGAACATTAACGGAGGCTGCAGGTAAAACGATTTTCGGTTTGATCTTTCATATAACGAAACTCTCTTACCTTATAATTCATCACCTCATCAAAAGTCACAAAATTTGGAGTAGGATATTTTTCCTTTAGTTTTTACTGATCGCTGACTCAACAATCCTTTCTCTTTATCTTTGCGGTCCAAAAATTAAATCATGATCAACAGCACTGAGCAAGACGAGCGCATTTACCTGGAGGAAATCAAAGAGCGGCTTTCGCTGGCGCTGCATCGTGTGGCTAATCGTGTACGCGAGCATTCGGAAGAGCTGCGGCAAAACAAACAATACATTTACGAACACCAGCATGGCCTCGATGAAGCCGACATGGTGGCGGCCGGGCAATCCATCAACCGCATGGTAAATGTAGGAGAAGGTGCAGTGGACCGCAGGCGCAAGTTATTGAAGCTCGTTGGGTCTCCGTATTTCGGGAGAATAGATTTTCAATCGGCCATCGATGCAAAAGAAACGCCTGTGTATGTAGGCCTCGCTACGTTTACCGATGAAACACTTCGCCAAAATTTAATCTACGACTGGCGCGCGCCCATCTCCTCTATGTTTTATGATTTTGAATTGGGTGATGCGGAGTACGAAACACCTTCAGGAAAAGTGAAAGGCATGATCAGCCTGAAGCGTCAATACAAAATCCGCGATGGCGTGATGGAGTTCATGATCGAGAGTTCGCTAAGCATTGATGATGAAGTGTTACAGCACGAGCTAAGCAAGTCGGCAGACGACCGGATGAAAAACATTGTGGCCACTATTCAGCGCGATCAGAACCAGGTGATCCGCAATGAGACGGCTTCGGTGATGATCATTCAAGGGGTTGCCGGCTCCGGAAAAACGTCTATCGCCCTTCACCGTATTGCATTTTTGCTTTATCGTTTCCGTGATACAATCAAAGCAAAAGATATTTTAATTCTATCGCCCAACAAAGTTTTCGCCGACTACATCAGCAATGTGTTGCCCGAGCTGGGCGAAGAGCACATTCCCGAAACGGGCATGGAAGAACTCACCGCTGAGTTGCTGGAGAAAAAATTTCCGTTTCAGACTTTCTTTCAACAAGTAGCCTCGTTGCTGGAGCATCCGCATCAGGATTTCATCGAGCGCATCCAATTCAAGTCTTCGTTTGAATTCGTGCGACTGCTCAATAAATATTTTATTCATCTTGAAAACAATTCATTCACGCATACCGAATTGAAAGTGGCAGGCGTAGTAGTGCCATTTCCCTTCATTGTAGAGAAATTTAAAGCATGGCAGCGCATGCCCATGCACAAGCGTATTCCTGAAGTGGTACATGAGGTATTGCAGCGTATCCGTAATGAAGTGAAGCGCAAACTCACCGGCCGTGAGAAAGCAAAAGTATGGGAACTCGTGCCGCGAATGTTCAACATCCGCAGCTCATTTGATGTGTACAAAAACTTTTATGGATGGATCGGCAAACCTGAAATGTTTTGCATGATGCATGGTTCGCAACTGGAATTTGCCGATGTGTTTCCGCTCATCTACTGCAAGATCCGTCTTGAAGGAGTTCAGACCTACGATCATGTCAAGCATTTGCTGGTGGACGAAATGCAAGACTATACACCAGTACAATACGCGGTGCTTTCGCGTGTCTTCAAATGTAAGAAGACCATTCTTGGAGACGTAAATCAGCCGGTGAATCCATACAGCGCTTCGTCTGCAGAAAGCATTGAAGAAGTTTTTCCTCAAGGCGATGTGGTGAAATTGTTTCGCAGCTATCGTTCTACCTGGGAGATCGTGCAGTTTTCTTTGCGTATTGTTCCCAATCCAAATCTCATCGCCATGGAGCGGCACGGAGAAGAGCCGCAGGTAAAAGAATTTGCTACATGGCATAATGAAGCTGAAGCGATCGGTGAGCTGGTTGAACAGTTTGGTAAATCAGGGAATCGATCATTGGGTATCATCTGCAAAACGCAACGCCAAGCAAATGGCCTGTACGAAAAAATTAAATCGCATCATGTTCATTTGCTTACTCCTGATAGCACTTCGTTTTCTACTGGCATCATCATCACTACAGTTCATTTGGCAAAGGGGCTTGAATTCGATGAAGTGATCGTGCCGTTTGTTTCTATGAGCAACTACAAATCCGACATCGACAAACGCATGCTTTACATCGCTTGCACACGCGCCATGCACAAGCTCACACTTACCTATGAGAAGGAGCAGAGCGAGTTTTTGAAATTGTAAGTTTTTAGACTTTAAATACGGTTGCTCTTAGTGCAAGCCAGGTCTTTCGACCTGGCTTCAATTTTTTTAGCGTGATTCCAACATTATTTTTTGCATAACTGTAGTTCGCTCTGAACAATAAAAATCACCCATCCCGCCTTATTTCGGGTAGCCATCAGAGTCGTTACCTTGTTAAAAAAATGGATCATGGAAAAGATTCTTTATGCATGCATCTTCGTCGCATATGCAACCATTGCCAATGCACAAGACAAGGTAGTGTCGGCTAGAAACACTACTGACCACAAGCAACTCCTCACTCACCAAAGTATGACCGCAAAAGAATCGACCCCCATTGATGAGGCAAGACAGAAACTTCTTATTGCCCAGCAAAAGACGAAAGAATTGTTTGATGTGGTAGAGAAGCGCGGTCTCATTGTAGCAGGGAAATCCGAAAGCGAACTCAGCGCAGAAATTGTCAAGCTGGCAAAAGATATCTTTGGAATGGAGGAACATTGGCATAAGAAAATTGTGCGGGCCGGTGTCAACACACTTCAGCAGTATAATGCCAATCCTCCGGACCGGGTTATTCAAAAAGATGATATTGTGTTTTTAGATTTTGGTCCAAACTACCAAGGGTGGGAGACCGATGTGGGAAGAACTTATGTAGTTGGCAACAACCCGAAGAAACTGAAATTAAAAAAAGATGTAGAGATAGCGTGGCGCGAAGCCAATGCCTGGTACGCTAAACAATCAAAACTTACCGGAGCAGAATTTTTCAATTATGCCGTCGACCTAGCTAAACGCTATGGCTATGAATTCGGAGGAGCTATTTCAGGCCATATCATTGGTCGCTTTCCACACGAGCAACCCAATCCTATGGATCTAAGTTTGGATGCTCATCCTGACAATAAAGTAAGTATCCTTTCGCTAGACAAACAGGGAAACAAAAGACACTGGGTTTTAGAAATCCATTTTGTGGACAAAGCAAATGGTATCGGTGGCTTCTATGAGCAATTGCTGGAATAACTTCATTTTGTGGAAAGGGCCTTCCCCTCAGGTATCAGGTTTTATTTGTTTCGGAAATAGCCCTCGCACGGTGTTGCTCTCGACCGAGTAAATCCGCTAATAGTTGGTTGGTGACAAGGCGAATCAAAACGCAAGTAAAATTTTCCATAACTTAGCTCGCTAACTAATTTCTCAATTATGAAAATATTATTCAGCTTGCTTGCATGCTTATTTCCTTTGTTCTTGATGGGGCAAAATTCTTCAACAAGTACTGCTGGACAGTTAATCGATACTATCATAAAGAATACTGGCGCGACACCAGTTCCGAATACTGTGGACATTATCAAAGAAGGTAACCCTGAAACAAAGGTCACTGGCATTGTTACATGCATGTTTGCTACGATGGATGTTTTGAAAAAGGCGGTTGAAAAGAACTGTAATCTGATCATTGTGCACGAGCCGCTGTATTATAACCACCTGGACAAGACTGAAAAGTTTCAAAAGGACTCGGTATTTCTCATCAAAAAGAAATTTATTAATGATCACAATCTCGTGATCTGGCGTTTCCACGACTATATTCATCGCATTCAGCCGGATGGAATTATTTCTGGAATGGTAGAGAAATTGGGATGGGAGAAAAACAAAGTAGAAGGCAATCCGTACAAGTTTTCTTTTCCTCAAATTACGTTGCTTGCACTTTTAGACAATTTGAAAAAAGCATTTCCACAAAATACCGTAAATGTGGTTGGCGACCGTGCGATGAAATTATCAGGTGTTATGTTTGTTCCTGGTGCATCGGGCACCGACATGCAAATTCAGGCACTAAGAGACAATAGTATTCAAGTTGTTGTAGCAGGTGAAGTGCCTCAATGGGAAACCTATGAATACGTGCGCGATGCAGTCACACAAGGAAGAAAAAAGGCGATTGTTTTTATTGGACACATTAATTCAGAAGAAAGCGGCATGAAATTTTGTGCGGATTGGCTGAAGAAATTTGTTAATGTTCCTGTCTCCTTTGTTGAGTGCGGTTCATCTTATTGGACCTACTAAAATGCAATCTACTTTTCTTTCCTTTCAAAATCCAGCAAGGTTAGACCTCTGCCTTGTTGGTCTTCTTGACCACAAGTTTTCCGAAGTGTAAACTGTTTGTGCTTAAGAAAACGCTTTTATCTTTGCCGAATAAGTTCTTTCAGTCATTAGCACATGAGGTATACAATTTTTCTATTTTTTATTTCGGCAACATTTACCAGAGCACAGAGTACAATTGATTGGAGTGAAAGCTATCAACTGCAGTTTTCAGACTTTCAATCTTCAGCAACTCAGATCAGTGGCGGAAATATTTATAGCCTGCAAAGCGGATCGAGCACGGATTTTTCTTTTGCGATGACCAATGCTGAGTTTATGTTTACTAAGAACTTTAATTCTAAAGTAAACTGCCGTTTTAAGCGAGGTGCTGCCTCGTTGGTTAGTCCTGACAGTGTTTCGGCTATCGACTTATTGAATTTCTCACGATTCGATTTTGACCTTACCGAACTATACGCAAGAAAATTTAGAAAGAAATTATATGAGGAAAAGGCAGCTTTTTCGAACATAAGCTTCTTCAGGCCGATTTATGATGAAATCGATAAGGAGTTTAGCGAAAGACGCACCATGGCAGGCAAGCAAACTGATTTAGGAAAAAATAAGGAAAAGCTGATTGAGTTGCATCAGGAAGTCTTGAAAGAAATTCAAACTCTTTCCGACTTTTGTAAAATATGCAAGCCTCCTAAAAAGAAAAAATAAAAATTGGGCTGCCATTGATTTCATTTCTTCTTTAGTTCATACAGGTAACACTTTTGTGCTCATTAGATCGACCTCTGTCGAAGACCAACTTAAATGTTTGGTTTTGTGATTCATCATTCGGAGATTTAGGATTGAACTTGTTCGTAACTAAGAAAACACAAATACTATGAAAAGATATTTCGTCTTCGCGCCAATCTTTTCTTTACTTCTTTTTTTGCAGTGGGGTTGCAACCGGCAAAAGGAATTAGTGGAGGGACAAGGTTATATCAATGTGGATGGGGGAAAAATATGGTATCGTGTAGTGGGGAAAGGAGATAAAACGCCGATGCTTATGCTCCATGGCGGGCCGGGAATGCCAAGTTACTATTTGAAACCCTTGAGCTCATTGGGTAACGATCGAAAGATTATTTTCTTCGATCAATTGGGTTGCGGGAAATCAGATCACATCACCGACACTACCTTAATGACGGTAGATCATTATGTAGAAGAGGTAGCAAAAGTAGTTCAGCATTTTGGTTTGAAAGAGTATTATTTATTTGGTCAGTCATGGGGTACCATGTTGGGTACGGAATTTTACCTTAAACATCCCGAAGGTATTAAAGCGGTGATTCTCAGTAGCCCCGCCATCAGCATCCCGCGGTGGTTAGAAGATGCCGACTCACTGATTTCTATTCTGCCTGATTCTGTTCAGCAAGCCATCCGAATCAATGAAAAAAAGAAAAATTACAACGCGCCTGAATATAAGAAGGGTGTGCAACTGTTCTATGAAAATTTTGTAGCCCGGAAATTACCTTGGTCAGCTGATATCGATAGTTGCTTTATGCAAATTGGAAAGCAGTATGACTACATGAATGGCCCAAGTGAATTTACTATTGTTGGTCCGTTGAAATCCTTTGACCGGACCGACCGTCTTCATGAAATAAATGTGCCTACACTTTTTATTACTGGTGAATACGATGAGGCTGCTCCATCTACGGTAAAATATTATCAAAGTTTGGTGCCCGGAGCAAAGTTGGAAATAATCCCAGGGGCTGGTCACTTCACGATGCAAGACTCACCTGAAAAAAATAATAAGGCAGTAAGTGATTTTTTGAATAGTCTCGAAAAGTAATTCCCATAGGTTGTTGGTTCAAAAATTAGGATACTATCCCTGATTAACATACGTTCTCGAAAGGCTACTTTCTTTCTTTTCAAAATTCAGAAACGTTAATATTGTAGCCGAAGAATAATTGGAGAAAGAACAAAGTGGGTATTATCTTTTAAAATGTAGTGTGTGCTAATAGTGCCCTGTATAACTACACTGATCAAGGCAAACATCTGGCAAGAAACGAAGAAAAAAATTACACGCCCTTTTGCTTTTTTTTTTCAGGCCTTGGACCCAAAATCGTTAAGATGGCAATTAAAAGGATAAACCCAGGAACCAGGAAGTGAGAAAGAGGCTCATGCAAAATGTAACGTGTGCCGATTGCACCAGTCATCACAATGCCAATCAAAATGCCGCCCAATCGCCTTGAAGAATTGGCCGTCATTATCATTAAAAAACCAGCAGTAAATTCAACGGCACCAACTGCATAAAAGAACCATTTCGGGTAATTAGCTCTGTCAAAAACTGACTTGGTCATTTCATCGAGGTTCACGTATTTCAATGCACCTATAACGATAAATGAGAAACCGACAATCCAAATTAGAATTACCCTTAATCGTTTCATAGGTTGGTTGTCTTTATTCCCCTCGACTATGTAATCAATTTACGAGAATAAAGTGAAGAGATGGCATCCGTTGCCCAAAAAATTGGAAATGAAATTCGATCCTTAAATGGTCAATGCTTTCATCTATAAAGTATATAATTCACAGGTTGCTAACGTAGTAGGGTTTCTTTAACAAGCCTGAGGTTCTAATTGCGTATCTTTAATATAACAATAGAAAATTGGTTCATAGTTGACATGAACAATCATGTTTACAATAAAGGTTCGATTAGCTTCTTGTGTTATTGCAATCCTGTTCTTTGGATTCACCAGTGCCGATTCTTATCGCGAGGCTAATCGTATTGTGGGTATTTGGGAATCGGTTGAGAAGAATCTACAGGTTGAAATGGTAGAAGAGGACGGGCATTATGCCGGGAAGATGGTGTGGTTTCTTTGTTCTTCCGGAGAATCCATGATGTTCTCTTGCCGCGACACAGAAAATCCTGATCCAAAATTGACTACGCGACCATTAATTGGAATGATGGTTGTAGAAAAAATTTATTATCAAGGAAATAATATCTGGGATGACGGAAAAATCTATGACCCCAATACAGGGCATACTTTCGATGCTCGAATCACGTTAACCGATCCCAATACAGCCGTGGTGCGAGGCTATTGGAAATTCCGTTGGATCGGACGGAGTATTGTGTTCCATCGCATGTAGTTGTGCAGGTCAGCTCTATAGACATGACTCAAAAATTAGGAGCAACAAAGAAAGACAGCGTTTGGGTACTCAGTCAATTTTTATATAATCAGCCTTAAAAAAAAGCAGTAGCATTACTCCGAATGCAAGCGTAAGGTATAGAATGCCTGAGATGATAAAACTCAACAAGGTTCTCCAGAATACAGTAGATTTTTTTGTCGTACTAAAAAATTGAACAAGTGTCCATAATGTTAGAAAGAAAATGACTAAGCCAACAACTCCTGATAAAATTTTTACTTTGTTCGTTCCGTTTAGCAGGCTGTAAATCGGGAATAGAACAATCCGAAGTACTAGTCGCTGACTGGTGAGAAATGCATTTAGAACGAGATGTTCGATAAAATTATAGCCTTCCTTTCGAAAGGAGAAAAATGTGCCAATGGAGAAGACAGGGAGCAAGAGCAGAGATAAAAGGGCATAATGGCCGGAAACCCACTCACTCACTTCGTTAAACGAGTTTCGGAGTTTGTCTGCTTCGTTTCCGGTACCATTCACCTCGAAAGAGTTGACGAGAATATCATAGTGAAAATAATGAAACAGGAACCCCAGAATTCCAGCCAGTAATAAAACCAGTGAAATGGGCTTAAAGTGGTTTACCCTTTTACCCTGAATGTACTCGCGGATAGAATGCCCAGGTCTTGTAAATAATTCTTTGATCGTAAAGAGTATTCCTTTCTCGACATGAAAAAAGCCGTGCTGAATATCATGCACGAGAAAGTGGGCATTTATTTCATGAGTTTTAGCAGGCTGCCCACATTGACTGCAATAATGACCGTCAAATTCTTTACCACAATTTTTGCAAGTAATCATGAAAGAGAAATAAAATTAAAGATAAAAAAATATCCCAGACGAAAGATAACCCTCTTCTCCAAACTGCTCTGAAATTTATTTACGCTCTGCAAAAAAAATTACTTCGCGGCCGGTTGTTTGTAAACACCATAAACAGCGTCGCGGAATTTTTTATGCAGTGCTCTATCGAATGGAAATATCTGCACAAACAAAACGGCTGTTAAATCATTAGTGGGGTCAACCCAAAACAGTGTGCTGGCTGCACCATCCCAAAAGAACTCTCCCACTACGCCATTGTTTCCTTCGGCCGATGCCGGAGGATGAATGCGCACTGCAAAGTCAATTCCAAATCCAACTTCTCCTTTGCTGGGCAACCACATTCTTTCAGTAACACTATCCGCCAAATGGTTGGTGCTCATCAAAGTCACGGTCTCTGGTTTCAGAATAGTTGCTCCATCAAATGAGCCTTTCTTCACGAGCATCCGTGCAAATCTCATGTAGTCATCAACGGTGGAGGTTAAACCAAATCCACCAGGTGAGAGCGGCCATTTTTTGAAATTGAATTTATTGGCATCTTCATCAGGAATCCGCACCAGCGAATCATCTTTTATTTTTCTATACACCGCAGCAAAATTCTTTTTGTCATTTTCGGCAACTACGTAATGTGTAGTGCTCATTTTCAATGGATCTAGAATATTCTCTTTCACATACTGATCAAATGGCATTCCTGATAAGCGTTCAACAAGAAGAGCTTGCACATCTACAGATGGTCCATATGCCCACTGTTCACCGGGATGAAACATAAGTGGAAGACTCCCCAATTTTTTGGCCATCTGCTCCAATGTGTTCTCGAAATTCATGGCATTAGTTTTCTTCACCAGTTTACCTAGCGCAGTTGTAGTATCAGGCTGGTTAGAAACAAAGCCTGCTGTATGACGTGTTATATCTCTGATTGTCACTGGCCGGTGAGGCTCCTCTAAAATCATTTTTCCTTTCGCATCATAGCCCGCAAAAACTTTCAGGTTTGCAAACTCTGGAGCATACTTAGAGAGCGGATCGTCCAATTGAAACTTTCCTTCTTCATAAAGTTTCATCAACGCAACGCCCGTGACAGGTTTAGTCATCGAAAAAATTCTCACGATCGTGTTGCGGTCCATCGGCACTTTTGCTTCACGATCGGCGAAGCCAAAAGAATTAAAGTAAACTTCCTTATCCTTTTCGAAAATCAATGCGGACACACCAGCTATTGAGCCGCTATCAACAATGCTCTTCAGTGTTGAATCAATTCTGGCTTTGGCAATGTCATTAACAATGAATCCTTTGTTGTCCTTAGGTTGGCAACTAAAAATAAACAGTGCTGTGACGAGGGTAAGGAGTGTAGATCTCATTTTAGTTTGTTTTTAGTAATAATAAGATAAATCCATAATTTATTCAACAGGATTTTGATGGCGGTATCCTCTAAAAAAAACAGTCTTGCTCCTCGAAGAACAAGACTGTTAAATTCTTAATACTGTAGTCTATTGCAAACTTGACTTACTTGTAGTAAGCGTCAATGGTCTCAATGGTACCATCGGGACGATACTTGAGCTCAGTTACTTTAACACTTCTCAAGTGTGTTTGATCTCCGGAGAGCACACTGTCGTGATAAAATAAATACCATTTTCCTTTTATCTCAACAATAGAATGATGGTTAGTCCAGCCCACGACAGGATTTAAAATAACACCCTGATAGGTAAACGGTCCATACGGGCTAGTTCCAATAGCATAGGCGATGAAGTGCGTATCTCCAGTAGAATAGGAGAAGTAGTATTTTCCATTGTACTTGTGCATCCATGAAGCTTCGAAGAATCTTCTATCATGATCTTTGCCTAACAATGGCTTACCTTCAGTATCCAGAATTTTTAATTCTTTTACCGGTCCTGAAAAGTTGAGCATATCTTTGCTCATCAAGGCAACACGTGGATTGATAGACGGTGATTCGTCTTTCATCAAATCTGTTTTTGAACCTGCTGAGTCGTACTTGCCTTCACTCCACCGCTGAAGCTGACCGCCCCAAATTCCTCCGAAATACATGTATGACTTACCATCTGCATCTGTGAAAACAGCTGGATCGATGCTATAGCTTCCTTGAATATAAGTGGGCTCTGCTTTAAATGGTCCGGTTGGTGAAGTGCTCGTTGCAACGCCAATATGGAATACATCTTTTTTATCCTTAGCAGGGAAGTACAAATAATACTTTCCATTTTTGAAAGCGGCATCGGGTGCCCATAGCTGGCGTCCGGCCCATGCCACATCTTTAATGTCAAGCGCTATACCATTGTCTGTTACTTTTCCACCAATGCTATCCATCGACAGAATGTGATAATCCTTCATGTTGAAGTGACTGCCCAAATCATCCTGGGCTATTCCTGATTCAATATCATGAGAAGGGTAAACATAAATCTTGTTGTTAAACACATGGGCCGAAGGGTCAGCGGTGTAAATTTCAGTAACCAGTGGCTCCGAGATCGGCTTAGGGATTTTTTTTTGTGGTGCTGCAACCGAATCAGTTGTCGCCTCGGTGGTCTCAGCCTTTTTACTTTGGCAGGATACGAGCAGCAATGTGCTCGCAAACAGTACTGTGCCTGTGAAACGTAAAGAAGTAAGCGTAGTCATTTTTGCTTGTTTTGAGGTTGAATTTTTTTCGAAGGTAATTATTTTATTGAAACGAATGGGATTTCTTAGATCGTTTCTAACTGTCTTGAGAAGTATCAAGCCTATTTTTCTTAAACAAAGGGTCGATGGTCAACCAGGCGATTACCGGGAAGAAACCATTGGAACGGTGAGCCCCGGAAATAATTCGGGAGAAGGAGTGGAGAGAGGAAGTGTTATTGCGATCGGGATGATGACGCAGACAAAAGACCCAACACTATATACAAAATTAAAAGCGATAGCGCCTCGTGTTTTGAAAAGTATGGTGAGAAACCAATAGAGCAGACCTGCAAAAAGGGATATGATAATGTTTAAACTAAATAAACTGACCACGTTGATTAGATTGGAATAATCGATTTCTGTGGCGAAGAAGTAAATCTGGTTGTAGATATTGGCCGCAATTGCAGCCAATATTCCAGCAACCAGCGATTGTAAGAATAAATTTCTTGTCACAATTTATTTAGTGACCGGCACAGTGATAGCGACTTTGATAGTTGGGGACATCTTAGGATGCTTGCCATCATCGATGTTAAAATCCATGCGGTTCACTTCCATGTTGCCACTAAAAGTATTGTTGGCAAAAGTAAAAGGAAGGACAATCTCTTTTTTCACGCCATGCATTTCTAAGGTTCCCTTGGCTTCAAAGCCAGCAGCGGTTTTGCTAATTGATGAAGAGGTAAAAACGATAGTAGGATATTTCTCTGCATCAAACCAATTAGCACCCTTAGCGTGAGTGTTTTTCATTCCATTGCCGGTGTTGATCGATGCTGCATCAAGAGTGACACTGAACTGAGAAGTGGCCAAGTTTTTCTCATCAAATTTGATTGTTCCTTTCAGCCCTGTGAATTCTCCTGAGGGATCACCAGCATCAAATTTTACCGAGTACCCTTCGGCAATTTTCCAATCCTGTGATTGAATGAAGGCAAAAGCAGAACCAATAATGAGAGCGACCGAAGCCAGCAAGTAAGTTTGTTTTTTCATAGATTTTTGTTTTTGTAAATATGGTAAAAGTAACAGTGGTAACATTTCAAAGCTTAGAAACTTCGACAATTCAACATTATATTATGCGGTTGGCAGAATTTGCCTTCATACATACATAAAGTAAACTATCGCAATGATGGCTGCGCCTATGATTGTGATGAGCAATCCGCTGAACCGTTTTTTCTTCAAAAAGAAAATCATCAAAAATCCTGTGAGTGACACAAGGATCATAAGTACAGCGCTCACATCGATTAGCTTTGCCCAGGTGGTGCCAGCATCACGCCCTTTATGAAGATCATTTAGAATTGCAATAACTCCTGACTTGGTGACGGTCAATTCGTAGTGGCCCGTCATTCGGTCAATGAAACCTTCCGCAGCATACCCCGGACCTTTGAATGAAACTGAACATTCGATTTCTTCAGTTGTGAAATCAGAAAGCGGTGCTTTGATCTGATGCTCATTGCGAAGCAACTCAACCACCATCAGTTCATTAACGCGCGAAGAATCAGCATGCACCCAATTTACTGGGAGTTGGTCTTTCACTTGCTCTATCTTTTGTTGCCCCTCAATCCAACTTGTGTGGTTGAGTGTGATTCCAGTGACGGCAAAAAACAGCAACGCAGCAAAACTGAACATGGAAAGATAAATATGTACCCATCGCGTCCACGTGGCAATTTCTCTTTTGTAATGCTCCATGAAATTGAAACGCTAATTACCAGACTTTTGATGCAGGTCAATGGAAGCGGAAGTGATTTCAACTCCTCCATCCAAATCAAAATGGTTCCGCTTCCCTTTCCAGTCGATGTCTTGCTTCATCAGCTGATACGTGCCGTGCTCTCGGGCTGCTTCAATATAGATGGTGTATTTACCTGAAGGCACTGGTTTCCCAACATCATCGAGGCCATTCCAAACGAGTGCATATTTTCCGGCTGAGCGTGTAGCACTGCTGATGGAACCCATCGTCGAGTGATCCTGTGAAACCGATTGATTCTTGCTGAACCATCTTTTCAATTCGGGCAGCCATCGAGGTTTGTTAAACCACACCACTACATTTCGCACAGATTCCTTTTTCTTGTTTTCAACCCACACGGCAACAAAAGGTCTGTGAAAGCGACCTTCAAATCGCGCCAACTCTAAATTGATGGCAGCTTCAAATTTATCTTCTCCAGCTGAGCTTTTTTGCTTGTTATCGATGAGGCTCTTACCGTTCGACTGTAATGCTCTCCATCCGTCACTTACAATTTCTTCACCCGTTTTAGTGATGATCTGAAACTCAACGCCGGGAATGCTAGCAGCGAGTGCTGCACTTTCTTTGGGGGAAAGAATATTGAAGGCTGTTGCCAATGCGCCAGCATCGGTAGCTTCATTTGATACAACGGTTGCGCTAATGATTTCTGAAACTGGCATTGCCGTGCGAGCATCGAGTATGTGCGAGAACCATTGGGTACCTATTTGAAAACCTCTGCGGTAATTGCCACTAGTGGCAATCGCTTTGTTCTGTAATTTCAATTGGGCAAGAGGGATTCCGTTTTCTGCATTGGTCATCGGGTCTGCAACGTGTATTGTTTCTTTCCGGTCTCCTGCAACAATAATATCTCCACCTATGTTGATAACGGCGCCACGTACTCCGCTTATGCTCATTACTTTGTTTGATACCTTCTTGATGATATAACTTTTTACAAAAGAATTTAACGCGAGAGGTTGAAGAGAGAGATGTATCGCAGTTTGTTGCCCCGTATTCAATATCCATTGAGATTGGTTCATGGCATCTACGGCTCGATCTAATTCTTCCTTTTCAGGAAGGCGCTGATTTGATGAAGCTCTCTTCCAAAGATTAGAAGCTATGGCTGCTGAAGCATTCAACGCGCCGTTTGTTTTTTCTTTCCATTGATCAAAAAGGATAAAGACTTCAAAAAGCTCAGGAGAAATTTTTTCTTCGGTGTTGTATGTCTTTAACCATCGACTGATTTCACTATTTGCATTATACGTGCTGAGGATATTATTGAGCCGATCAATCTCATCCAAAGCAAGTTGTTCGGAATAATTGGCATAACTCTCTGAGCTTGCATTCACTTTCAGTTCAAAAGAAGTGCCGAGTACATTTTCATAGTTATACTGGTAGGTTTGGTAGGTAGGTGTTTTGGCGGAAGTGCTAATCAGTATAAACGACAAAGCGATTAGCCAGGAGAAAAAGTAGTTTTTCATTTTATTGAGCTGAAATTGAATTTGCCTTAAAGTAACTATATATTCTATTTTTTCTTCTATTGACCTGTCCATGCGAGACCGTCAGGTCCGGGACCGACATCGATGTGGCCAACAACTTCTTATTTCTTCAGATCAATTACGGCTACAAAGTTATCGGGAGTGCAGCCCACAAATGCACGTAATCCATCGGGATCTACTTCAATGCCTGCGCCGCCTTTGCCAAGGTTAAGACGTTTTACTTCTTTGTGAGATGCAACATCGTAAACGAAGAAGTCACCAGTTCGCAACGTGGAAATCAATGCGAGTTTGCCATCCGGTGTGAACTTGAGGCGATTGGCACCTAATGCTTTTGCGTCAATGACAGAAATCTTTTTCCTAGAAGCTAAGTCTATAATAGAGATAATCCCATCGTCTGCGGCTACTGTCCATAATTGTTTGCCATCAGTAGTTACATCAAAACCTTCCGAACCTTTAGAGACTTGCACAACGGCTTGAGCCCAGTCTTTGCGCGGCTGAGCATTAGGAAATGGTGGAGGAGGAAGCAGTGTATCATAAAGAATACTCACCGTTCCTGCATTGACATTTGTCGTAAATATTTTTTTCTCATCGTTGGTAACGTAGATCATATGCGTGCGCTCCTGGCCGGTGCCCATACTCCAATCCAATTTGTTGGTCGCAGGATCAAAACGACCAACCGACTTTGAGCCCTCTGCTGAGAACCAAACTTTTCCGCCTACAAAAGTGATTCCGTGCGGACCGATCAAAGGTCTTGTATCGATATTAGCCAATGCTTTTTTAGCAACCAGATCGATGACGTTGATCTCGTATGACTTACCGCCTCCCGTGTTGGTGACGTAAGCTATCTTTCCATCAGCGGAAGCAATGACCTCATGCGGATCTGGACCTACCGGTACTTTAGCAATCACTTTCAGCGTAGCTGAATTTACAATCGCAAGCGTATGGTCGCCTTTAGAAAGTGCAAGTAAATAAGATTGCTTTGTTGATTGTGCAATACTGTTAATTGAAGTGCAAATAAATAGTGCCAGCAAAAAATTCGCGACAGCTAATCCGGTCGAAGTAATTCTTAAATTCATATTTAATCTTTTTGGTGTTGAATCGATTTTAAGTTAGACAAATTGTTTGAAAGGATTATTCCCGATCGATCGGAATTAGTCACTTTTGTTGAATCATGAAACCTTACCGGTCACTTTTCTGTTGTTGCTGAAATCATATTTTGAGCTGCTACCATGGAAAAATTGAAGGAGTTTATTAAACAACGAGTTGAGATGCCGGATGAAGAGATTGAATCCATTATCGCTCATTTTAATAAAAGAGTGATTCCGAAAAATGAATTCCTGATCAAGCAAAAAGACATATGCAACGAGCTTGTTTTTATAGAGAGAAGTATATTTCGCCATTATCACTACACAGCCGAAGGCAAGGAAGCCACTGCCTGCTTTTTATTGGAGAATAACTTTGCCTTTGAAGTGGTGAGCTTTTTAACCAGGGTTCCCTCGCAAGAAATTATGCAGGCCCTTGAAGATTCAGTAGTTTACTCTATAAATTATTTCACCCTGCAGCAATTATATTTAAAATATCCCTTGTTAGAACGATTCGGAAGGATACTAATGGAAGAGCAGTTTGCCGAATTTAAGAAAGTAGTTTTGGCGCAATTAAGGGAAACGGCGGAAGAGCGATATTTGAAAATGATCGAAGAACAACCTGAAATATTTCAAACCTATTGTGTACAGTGTGGAGACGTGGCAATGTCAAGATCTTTATGGAGTATTCGGGATGGGAGCGAAATAAGAATTCAAGCGAAGGGAACTGAACTCTTAAGGAGACAGCCCAATGGCTCATGGTTATTTGCCGTGGATCATCCTTTTGGAGCAGATGAAGTGTCCATGTAGTTATGACAAATTCTGGCGCAAGCATCTTGCTTGCGCCAATCTATCAAACAACTTGAGTTCATACTAGACTAAAATTATTGTATCCATTATTTAACTTTTAACGTATTACACGAATACACTAACATTTATTCTATGAAATCTTTGCTCCTCTTATTTATCCTTAGCGTTGGCTATTTTGAAATGCCAAATACTGATGAATATGTTTGTCAGCCCTGCGGTCAGGAATGTGATAATCAAGTTTATTCAAAGCCGGGAATGTGCCACAGTTGCGGAATGTCTCTTGTAAAGAAATCTACTATAAAGTTTAAGAATATTGATCTTGAAGAAATGTGCAAGAGTATTAAGGATAATCCCAAAGTCGTTTTGCTTGATGTGCGATCTTCTGAGGAATTTAGTGGATCCAACAATCATGTTCCCAGCTTCGGACATTTTAAAAACGCAATCAATATTAATGTCAGAGAGTTGGACGAAAGGATCAATGAACTTTCGAAATTCAAAGACAATGAAATTATCGTTTACTGCAGTCACAGTCATAGGAGCCCACAAGCAAGTTATTTGTTGGGTACACATGGTTTCACCAATGTAAAGAACATGATTGGTGGTGTCTCAACATTCGGCACCTCCTATAATTCTTATTGCCTGAAAAAAGAATTTGTTACCCACACCAAGTAATTCAGATATAATCCCAAATAGCTCCAAACTTTTGCTTTCTGCCTTGTCTCGGATATCTTCGCGGCAAACTGTTAAGTCTTGAAATATTTTTTGCTAGCATTATTTATTGTCACTCATTCGCTTCAGGCGCAGAAGGCTGATTCTTTACGCAAGCCCACGAAGCGACCGGAAGATAAAATGACACTCTCCTTATACGAGCGTGTGATTTGGGATGCACAAGGCAATGACCGCTATGACGAGAACATCGTTTCCAATTTCAAACTGAATCCGTGGTTGAGAGGCGAAGGAGGCATTCGCTTTGGGCATCGCCCTCAAAAATTTGATTCGTATTATCACTACAAGCTAGAGCTCCAAACCAAATCGTTTTGGCAAACCGTGCGCTTCTTTATTCGATTATCAAACGATATCAACAAGTCTACTCCCGTCTATGCAAGAAGTTATTATTTAGCAGTAGCAGAGCTAAGACGCCCCTTGTCAAAATCTTTTTCTTTTCTAGCCGCCTGGGGGCAGGTGCTCGCTACACAACGAGATAACTCATCGGATGCAGTGCCATCATTCTCCGGAACACAAACGAACTATATGGCTTACAAAATTGGGCTACGCTATTTGTTGATGGAAAAAGGTTTTATGGAGGCGATGGTGGGCAACTATGATGTGTTCAATCCATATATGCCATCCAATTCATTTTTACAGATGCATTTTGAATATGATCTGTCTAAGCGCGTTTCTTTTACATCTAACTTGCGTTATCAGTTCAACGCAAGTCTCGATAAACCCTTGAGCTATTTTATTATTGCAGGTGTGAGGATTCACTTCACAAAGTAATGGCATCAATAATCCGAATATTCTGTTGGTCGCAACAAATAGATGTTGATCTTCGAAACGTTGTGTTGATACTCGGGCATTGCCTTGAGTTTTATCCAATAAGGGTCATTCGCAAATGCTTTCCAATGCGCGTCATGTGAAACCATGTCTGCGAAAGTAGTCATGTACATCAGGTTGGGCATTCTTCTTCCGGAAAGAACTTCGGCATAGAACACGGCATTGAAGTGCAGTCTCTTAAATAAACCCACCTCATCACCTTCATTGAACATTTGTACCTTGTTCTTGTGAATCTTTTCAGTAGGGCCTTCGTAGCTACGGAGTTCATAAACCCTCTCGGAACGTGAGTTATCTAATTGAGGAACCTCCATTTGAGGCATGCCTGAAAATGCCTGCAACAAAACTGACTCGATCCTCTCATACGGTGGGTTGGTGTAATCCGCATTGATGTACTCTTTTACTTTTGGATCATATTCTTCTTTGGCAATGAGCAGATCATTCAGCTTTGATAATTGATCGAGCGATGCATAAGGTATTAACACGACAATCCGTTTGCCAAAAGTAGTATCAGTTTCGAGGGGAGTAAAGACGCCAATTTTTTTGATTCCGAATTTATGAACGGTGGGCAGAAAATCGTAGATCAGAAAAGCATGCACCCGTTCTTCCTGAGATTTGTCTTTTACTAGATAGGTTTTGATTTCGTAATATTCTTTTTTGGAATTTTGTCCTTCTACTATTGATCCAAAAAATAAAAACGGTAATAAGAGCATTAATCTGGACGCGAAATGTTTTAATATTGTCATGACTTTTTTTTTAAAGATAATAAAAACTTCAAGTTAGCATTAATGGTTTGAACAAAAGAACATAATTAAATGTTATCGAAATTCATCTTAATAATTTAAAAAAAAATGAAAACTGCATTTATTACCGGCGGAAGCAAAGGGATTGGTTACGGCATTGCCGAAGTTCTTGTTCGTGAAGGTTGGAAGGTCGCCATCACTGGCAGGCAAGCCTCATCGATGGAAGCTGCATTCAAGAAGTTGAATGCAATAAAAGATGGAAGCGCAATTGGCTTGGTAGCGGATGTGAAGAATTTTGACCAACAGAAAACAGCTGTGGAGAAGGCAGTGCGTACATTTGGTCAACTCGATGCCTTGATCGCGAATGCGGGTGTTGGTTATTTTGGTTCCATCGATACGTTCGATCCCAAACTCTGGCACGAAACGATCGACACCAATCTAACCGGAGTCTTTTACAGTGTCAAAGCGTGTTATGAAGCGTTAAAAAAATCAAAAGGTTACATTATTACTATTGGAAGCTTGGCTGGTGCTAATTTTTTTGCTGGTGGTAGTTCATACAACGCCAGTAAGTTCGGTTTGTTAGGATTCACGCAAGCGGTAATGTTAGATGCGCGTGTCCATGAAATCAAAGTAAGTACCATCATGCCTGGCTCAGTTGCAACAGAGTTTAATAACCATACTCCAAATGCACAAGATGCCTGGAAAATTCAGCCAGAAGATATCGGTAATTTAGTACTTGATCTTTTGAAAATGAATCCGCGCACTTTGCCGAGCAAGATCGAGGTGAGACCTTCACAACCTAAATAATTTCCTTAGGTAGGGTGATGAGGAACGTGGTTCCTTCACCCAGTGTGCTTTCCACTTTCACTGTCCCGTTTAGGCGGGATAGTGCCTCTTTTAAGATATAGAGACCAAGGCCAGAACCTTGCACAGTTTCGGTGGCGCGGAAAAACATATCAAAGATTTTATTTTTTAAATCAGGTGAAATCCCCATGCCGTTGTCTTCTACTTCGAATTCAAAGTGCTCAGGAAATTCAGAGGCTGTAATTTTTATAAACGGCGAATGGTTTGGACGATGAAATTTTATCGCGTTTGATATTAAATTATTGAATATGATTCTAAGTCTTGTCTCGTCTGATTGAAACTCAGAATGAATGTTGTTTACTAATTGAAATTTAATTTTATCAACATTAGGTGTGAATTGATGATCGGCCCAAACTGATTCGACTAACGCACTAAAAGAAATCGGCACTTTTTTCACAGATAATCGGGCATTTCGTGAATAAGAAATGATGTCGCGAATGAAAGAGTCTAATTTTAAAACGCTTCGCCTCATTAAGTCAAGGTACTTGTTAATCTCGGGCGACGGCTTTTCCATTTGTGCCACCGTAATCAAACCGAGAATAGACTTTAAGGGCGCGCTTAAATCATGCGATGCCGAATAAACAAAGCGATCCAATTCATTATTTCGAATAAACAGCTCTTCATTACTTACTCTGAGGGCATTGGTTCGTTCATCGATAAGCAATTCAAGTTCCCTTCTTCTTTTATTGTTTCTTATGTTCGCCACGACAATAGAAATAATAACAAGGAAGCCTGCTGCAATGACGCACGACAATAAAAACCACGTTTGCAACCAGAATGGTTTGCCTATTCTAAAGGTGAGCGTAGTTGGATCACTCCATGCGAAGGGGCCATTTTTTTTTGCCCGAATTTCAATCGCATATTTGCCAAAAGCCAAGTCCGAAAGATTCAACGTTGATCCATTAAATAATTGCCAATCATCTTTCACGTTCACACGATACTGAAACATCACTTCTGTTTCCGGAAATGTAATCGACGAAATGGATGCCGCAATAAAACTTCCATAAGCAATTTCTTCTCCTTTTCGCAAAGAGATTTTTCTTCCATTGGCACGAAAATCAACGATACGAGGTATCGGTGTTTTTTGTGATTCAGTTAGCGGCTCATTGATATAAGATAGACCTTTGGAAGTACCAATCCACACGCCATCATCATGAGAAACAAATAGGCCCCGCGGCGTGATTGTATTTGAGAGCAGGCCGTTGCTTTCGTTAAACAAATCATAACCACCTTTAACCGGGTCATATAGAATCAAACCATATACGTTGGCAAACAGAAGTCTGTTTTTTTTGTAAACCCCAATTGATTTTACAGATAAGCCAGTCATTGTAGGTCCGAGGTTCACGCGATCAATTTTTTGTTTATCAAACTTGAGCAAGCCCTCTGATGAAGCCAGCCAGATTTTGTTGTTCATGAACACCATACCAGAAATGGTAAAGTCACCATGAGTATCAAATTGAACAGGAACGCTGATATTCTTGAAAGCTGAATCGGTGTGGCCTTTAAAAAAAAGATAAGAATTCTTTCCAGTGGAGCCAATATATATACCATCATTTCCCTCACGCACCAGGTTGATCACCCCTTCATGACCAAGTGGTATTTTAAATTGATGTAATTTCAGATCGGGATCAATCATATAGACCACTGATTTCCTGGGCTGGGCAACCCACAAGTTTTCTTTTGAGTCGTTGAAAATATCAACTACAAAAAGGATTCCGGAGCTAAAATTAAATTTCTTAATGACTTTACTATCCTTAAATAAAAAAACAGTAAAGGCATTGGCTGCCCAAATTCCTTTCTTGGAATAAGCCAACGATTGAAAATAGCCGTTAGGCACCTGGATTACTTGTTCGTTCTTTTTTTGTTTGCGATCAAAGGAATAAAGAATTGGACTGATGGCGTAAAAGATTTTATTGGAGACAGGATCTTCAGTAATCGCTTCAATAAAATCACTCTTAAAATCCGATGCCTGATGGATCAGGTTATCTTTAAGAAGAATTAACCCATCATTGCCTGAGAGCCAGATATCCTGATCATGACTTATATAAACGTGATTGACATTGTTAATCGAGTAAGGAATAGGGGCGAACGTATTTTGTTCTGTATCAACTATAAAATGTTCCATGCCTCGTGTGGCTACGAAATACTTTTGATTTGATAATACGGCAATGCAGGAGACGAGCGGTTTCTTAAATTTTAATATAGGTTCACTAAAGCCACCGGCATCTGGAAGGTAAGATTCGTAAAAACCGGTTTTACAACCAATCAATAAATGATTGTCGATGGTGGAGACATGCTCAATGGCAAATGGTAATTTTTCTGTTTTACTTTCAAACTGATCGGAAGAAGGATTGAAATAGAATACGTTACCCTGAAAAGAAGTTACGAATAAATTGTATTGACGATCTTCAAAGAATGAAAATGATCTTAGAAATTGTGATGTGCGGTTGACAATATCAAATTCAAATCGTTTGAAATAATTTCCGTGAAGGCGTACTACCGATTGTGATTCGCTGATCCAGAGGTCACCATTATGATCTTCATAAATTGCTTTAGGGTACGAAAGGGTGTGACTGGCGGATGAGCGAGAAACAAGGTGTATGGGACGAAAAATTACGGTATCACCTAGGTTTTTGATCTCCAGTAAATCAAGATCTCCATAGGCAAAAAGGCGACCGTTTCTCAAGCGAATAAACCCCTTCACATAACTGCTATGTATAGGTTCATGGTAAGTCGTGAATTTTATGCCATCAAATTTAACCAAGCCATCATCGGTAGCTACCCAGAAATAGCCAAGTGAATCTTGGACGCAGCCCTTAATAATATCGCTTGGTAATCCGTCGTCTACACGGTATTGTTTAAAATGATAATCTTGAGCAACGCAGGTAAGTGCGATTGTAAAGAATAGGAGAAATGCCGACGCTTTTATCAAAACCAACATTAGGTTAGAATCATAAATTAGGAAATTCTTTTTATATCTGAGCAAAAGTTTGTGACTGCCCTAATCGAGTGTGATCCGATAAACATCGGTTTTATTTCTCTTGATACCCTTCACCAAAAAGCCATTGGGCTGTGGAATGTCTTCGATCAGATCAAACAATACACAGGATTTAGGGAGCGCAGAGAAGATGAGAAGAAATGAATAAGTTCCTTTGTCAGGAATCATTGTCCATTCGGGTGCATAAGAAATATTTTCTGCATGGATAAGTTGCGATCGCGAAGGAGAGTGGTGGTCACTCAGAAATGTTGTCTTCCAAATTCGAATTAGCATTCCGGGTGTGGGGATTGGAAAAGAGCAATGCACGTATACGTAGGAGTCTTCCAACAGGTCAGGATCTATCAAGGCGAGCGCATCGACACCGATTAGAGTTTTCTTTTCTGGCGTTAAGGTGTGGCTGTTTTGCGGATAAGAAACCATGGTGCAAGATAATTTGAATCGGAGAATCTTTCAATTAGCATAACCCATCACTGCTACAACGTGGCATGCTGTTCCTGCCATCACAAACAAATGCCATATGAAATGACCGTAACGAAATCGTTTAGTAATAAAAAACAAAACGCCAGCAGAATACATGACCCCACCAGCAAGAAGCCAAAGTAAACCGGCGGCAGGAATATTTTCCCAGAAAGGTTTTGCTGCGACGATGGCGATCCAACCCATCGCCAAATAAAGTGAAGTTGATAATTTTCCGCTGACTGCTCCCGCCACGGATTTGATAACTATCCCCAAAACTGCAATAGCCCAAACCACGCCGAATAGAGACCAGCCCCACGCGCCCCATAGCACACCTAAGGTGAATGGTGTATAAGTTCCAGCGATGAGAAGAAAGATGGCAGCGTGATCAAGAATATTAAAAACACGTTTGGTGCGACTGTGTGGAAATGCGTGATACAGTGTAGATGCCAAGTACAACACAATCATCGTTCCACCAAAAACACTGGCTCCAACTACAGCGGCCGCTCCGCTGTGGATTGCATTTATTATTAATATTGGAGTCACTGTGATTGCACCAAGCGCACCAACGCCATGGCTGATGCTGTTAGCGATCTCTTCACCAAGAGTTTGATGGTGATACTTGCTTGCTTCGTCTTGTGAATTCATATTTATTTTCAACTCGAAATTTATGAAATTATTCCGTTGAGGCTTGCACCTATTTCTTACCTTGGCGAGGTCCATATCCCGATAAATAAATGTAAAGTCTTTTTTCTCATGCCCTCAAAAAATAATAGTCTCTTTCAACTTGCTGTTGTAGTCAGTGCCCTTGGCTTTTTTGTTGACGTCTATGACCTTCTTCTGTTTGGTATTATTCGAAAACCGAGTTTAACGGATCTGGGTCTTTCGCCCGCTGAAGTGCTTACACAAGGTGAATTGATCATCAGTATTCAAATGATGGGATTGTTGGTGGGAGGGATTCTCTGGGGAATTATTGGCGACAAAAAAGGAAGACTTAATGTTTTGTTTGGCTCCATCTTGATTTATTCGATTGCCAACATTCTTAAGGGCATCTCTAAAAACCCTACCAAGTTATCTACAAATTTTGTTTCTTGAGAAAAAGGAGAAAATAGATGAAGAATAAATCGAGAGGATTATTTGACGAGCAGTTTCGGTTGGATAAAAT